>ERZ857984.510-NODE-510-length-45654-cov-17.050198_pt1 | contig 45654 bp, 41 predicted proteins | sample MGYA00519914_ERZ857984 | MGnify/ENA primary metagenome ERZ857984 (study PRJEB31778, sample SAMEA3449417) | human gut metagenome | biome: human gut; feature: human-associated habitat; material: faeces | place: United Kingdom | collected 2010/2012 ... | reverse complement strand
TTTATACAGCTCCGTAGAGGGCATGGGCGTATGATAGGTGACAAAGCCGCAAAGCTGGTTGAACACCGTATGCAGGGCTGTAACATCGCTGTAGCCCGCAAAAAATTTGGGATGCTCCCGAATGCCCCGGTAATCCAACCGATCCAGAAAACGCTGTGCTCCATATCCTCCTCGGATACACAAAATTCCGTCTATAGAGGGATCCAGAAAGGCTCGATTTACGTCCCCGGCACGAAGGGCATCGTCCCCTGCCAGATACCCGTGCCGGGCCCGGCAGCTTTCATACACGACCGGTTCCAGCCCCAAAGAACGGACAACTTCCGCCGCAGGGAAAAGTTTATCCTCCGGAACCGGGCCTGAAGACGCTATGAGGGCCACTCTGGCCCCTGGAAACAGAGGTTTCATAGGCCTGGGAGGCGGCAAAACCTCTTCATGGGAAAAAGAGCCCGCTGTATGCGGGAAATATGATTGTATAGGATGCATATGGTTCCTTTCTGCGGTATGACCGCTGAACACTGCAGAGGCCGCAGGGTAAGGAGGCAAGTTTCTCTCTTTTTCTCCCAGAAAAATCCCATTACCAAGTTTGGCTCATCCTCTCCGTCAAAGCCAAAACCAGCCTCTATTTTAAAATTCAGAGCTGTAATGTATATGTTGCAGACAAGTGCCTCATGTCTTTTTATATTCCTAAATAAGCTGGCCCAAAAGCCTTATGGGTGGGCGGCTGGGATTGCTGCAGGCAGGCCCAGCCCAAAATACAGAAACCGCCGCTGCGGAGTACGTCCGTCAGCGGCGGCGTCATATTTTTATCCATTTATAAGGCCTGCAGAAAACAGAGGAAAAGTAGCACAATATTGGAGCACAAATTTCCCTCTGGACTTCCCCACATGCGCCTTCCGCTCGCCTACTGCGGCTGTTTTAGCTGTTCCATCTGAGAAAGTTGCCGGCGGTATTTCTGCAGCTCTGGCTCGTTGGCCAGAATGAAATGGCCGGGTTCAATCTCCGTCCAGCTGGGAGGATTTTCCTCATACCGGTGGATGGAGGGGTCGTATACCAGAAGCTTTTTCTTCTTTTCCGTCACAGGATCCGGCAAGGGAATGGCGGAAAGCAGCGCCTGTGTATAAGGATGCAAGGGCGCTTCAAAGAGCCGCTCCGTATTACAGAGCTCCACCAGCCTTCCCTTATGGATGACCGCAATCCGGTCTGTAATAAATCGCATAACGGAAAGATCGTGAGCAATAAAGAGATACGTGAGCCCTCTTTCCTTCTGCAGGCGAGAAAGAAGATTCAGCACCTGCGCTCGGATAGAAACATCCAGGGCGGAGATGGGCTCGTCTGCAATGATAAATTCCGGTTGCATAATAAGAGCCCGGGCGATACCGATCCTCTGGCGGCGCCCGCCGTCCAGCTCGTGGGGATAGGAGTTGATATACCTCTGGGCCAGGCCCACCGTGTCCATCAGCTTCTGCACCCTGTCCAGTATCTCCGTCCTGTTGGCGCAGACATGGTTCTGGATCAGCGGCTCGGCGATAAGCTCATAGATAGACATGCGGGGATCCAGGGAGGAGTAAGGGTCCTGGAAGATCATCTGCACCTTCTTGCGGACCTCCTTGAACTCGCGCTTGGAGCACTTTACGATATCCTGGCCGTCAAAATGTATCTCGCCGGAGGTGGCCGGGAGCAGGCCCATGACCACGCGGCCCAGCGTAGACTTGCCGCAGCCGGATTCTCCCACAACGCCCAGGGTCTTGCCCTCCGGGATCTCTAAATTCACGCCGTCCACCGCGTGGAGGAAGCGTCCGTTGCCAACCTTAAAATATTTTTTCAGGTCAACCGTTTCGACCAAATTTCCCATCGTTAACCTTCTTTCCGGAATCGGTTGCAGAATATCCTGTGACCGTCCTCTTCATAAGTATAGGGGGTACCGTTTACACACTCCTCCGTGCAGTAGGGGCAGCGTGGGCTGAATTTGCATCCCGCCGGCAGGTTGGTGGGATCCGGCATGAGCCCGTCGATGGGATGGAGCCGGTCCGTCTTTTCATCCAGATTGGGGATGGCGTTAAACAGGCCCACCGTGTAAGGATGGTGATCGCCGGGATCAAATATGTCCCTCGCCGTGCCGTACTCCACGATCTCGCCGGCGTACATGACCGCCACCTTGTCGCAGGTCTCGGCCACCACGCCCAGATCATGGGTGATCATTATCATGGAGGTGCCGAGCTCGTTCTTCAGGTTTTCCATCAGCTTCAGTATCTGCGCCTGTATCGTTACGTCCAGCGCCGTGGTGGGCTCGTCGGCGATCAGTAGCTGCGGCTGGCAGGCCAGCGCGATGGCAATGACTATGCGCTGCTTCATGCCGCCGGAAAACTGGTGGGGATATTCCTTCTTACGCTCGGGCGGAATGCCGACAAGCTTGAACAGCTCATCTACGCGGGCGTCCAGCTCTTCCTTTGATCTTTTGTCGAGATTGTGTATCTCCAGGGATTCCAGCACCTGATCGCCCACGGTCAGCGCGGGGTTCAGCGCCGTCATGGGATCCTGGAAAATAATGGAGATCTCAGCGCCGCGAACATGGCGCATCTCGGGGATCGTTTTCTCGAGCAGGTTTTCTCCGCGGAACCTGATTTCGCCGCCTAAGACACGTCCCGTGCGCTCCGGCAGCAGGCGCAGGAGCGTCAGGGCTGTGGTGGTCTTACCTGCGCCCGTCTCGCCCACCAGGCCGATGGTCTCCCGCTCTCCCAGCGTGAAGCTGATGCCGTTGACCGCATGGACCGTGGCCTCATCCGTCTTATATACGACCCGTAGGTCCTTTACTTCCAACAGAGTATTTTCTTCCATTTTATCATCCTCCTTAGTCCTTCAGCTTCGGGTCCAGAGCATCGCGCAGGCCGTCGCCCATAAGGTTCATGCTCAGGGCGGTAAGGCCTATGGCGAGGCCGGGGAACACCACCATGTAGGGATACATGGTCATGAAGGTTTTAGCCTCGTTCAGCATAGCGCCCCACTCCGGAGCCGGCGGCTGAATACCCATGCCCACGAAGCTGATGCCGGCGGCGGAAATAATGGCGCCGCCTATGCCCATGGTGGCCTGCACTATAATGGGACCCATGGCGTTAGGCAGTACGTGGGTCATGATGATCTGGAAATCGGAAGTGCCGCAGGAACGTGCCGCCTCGATATAGGTCTGCCCCGTTACGCCGAGGACCGAGGAGCGTATTATGCGGCAATACCAGGGGACGTTGGAAATTGTCATGGCCAGCAGCACGTTTACAAGGCTGGAGCCGAGCGCCGCCACTATGGCCAGGGCCATCATCATAGAAGGTATGCACATGATGGAGTCCAGCACGCGCATCATGATAGCGTCAAAGCGTCCGCCGACGTAGCCGCATACGGCGCCGAGCAAGCCGCCCAGCACCACGCCGATGGCTACGGAGCCGAAGCCCACCAGCAGTGAATTGCGGGAGCCGTGGACGATACGGGCGAAAAGGTCGCGGCCGTAGTTATCCGTGCCGAACCAATGCTCTGCGTTGGGGGACAGCAGGCGGTCGGCCGCCACCTGTGTGGTGGCCACGCTGTAATTTACGATCGCATCTGCAAAAATAGCTACTAACAGGATCAGCGCGAAAAGGATCATGCCGAAAACGGCTAACTTGTTTTTGCGGAAGCGGCGCCATATTTCGCCGGCGCGGCTCTTCTTTTTTATCGTGGGCTGCTGCACGGCAGCCCCGTTCACAGTATTAGTCATATCGCTTTTCCCTCCTTCATCAGCGCTTCAGATAGCGGGCCTTGATCTGCGGGTCGATGAAGCCGTACAGGATATCTACCACCAGCATGACCAGCGTATAGCAGACCGCCAGGATAACTATTGCGCCTATAACGACGGGTATATCCTTGCTGCGGATAGAGGTCAGGATCAGCGTGCCGACGCCGTTGAGGGTGAAAACGGCCTCCATGGTCACGGTACCGCCGAGCAGGACGCCGAAGTTCATGCCGACCATGGTGACGACCGGCATCAGCGCGTTGCGCAGCGCATGGCGGCAGATGACCACGCCCTCCTTTTGGCCCTTAGCCCTGGCGGTGCGGACATAGTCCATGCGTATACATTCCAAAAGTGAGGTGCGCGTCATGCGAAGCTGGGATGCTATGAAGGAGCAGGCCGTTGTGAACCATGGCAGTATGAAATGCTTAAAGGTACCCGTGCCGTAAGATGGGAGCCAGCCTAACTTCAGCGAAAACAGCAGTATGAGCATCATGCCTATCCAGAAAGCCGGAAAGGACGCCAGCATCATGGCAAGCGTGGTCCCCATGGCGTCCCAGAAGGTGTATTGCTTCACCGCGGCCAGCACGCCCAGCGCGACGCCTATCACCACGCCTATCAGCGTGGCGCCGGCAGCCAGCGTCACCGTTACCGGGAAGCGGGCCATAACGGTCTCGAACACGCCCTTGCCGCTGAGCCAGCTATTGCCGAGGCTGCCGTGGCAAAGATCCCAAATATACTTCGCGTAGCGGACCGTAAAGGGCTTATCGTAGCCTAACTCGGCGTTCTTCGCCGCCACGGCCTCCTCGCTGGCCATCTGACCGAGGATCAGGTGACCGGGGTCACTGGGCGTCAGATCCAGTATGAAATAGACGACGAACACTATTATCAGGATCGTCGGGATCAGCGCCAGCAAACGCTTAAGAACAAATTTCCCCATGTGTTTTTTTCCTCCTAATGTTTACACATCTCTCCTACCGGAGACATAAAACTCAGTTGCGATGATAGAGCACACTTCCCTCGCCTATGGTGTAGACCACATGCGCCCCCATGTCCGTACCTGGCAGGCCTTTGAACACGGCAAAATTTGCGTACTTTCCCACTTCGATACTGCCCAGCTCTGCATCCAGACCGATAACTTTGGCGGGATTGATAGTTATCATGCGCATTACACGAATGGGATCGGCTCCTTCTCGAACGGCCTGCTCGGCATGGCTGAGCAAGCTATCCAGCCCTTCCAACGGCGAGTCCACCGTCAGACAGCAGAGAGTGCCGGCCTCATCCAGCTTGGCAACAGCATCCACATCCACAAAACGCGACTCATAGAAAGACTTGCGTCCGCCGATGGGGCCGTATACGATCCCGCATCCGCTGGCAACGATTTCATCAAGATAGTTGCTGGAGCCCCAAGCATGCTCAATGGTAAAGCGGAGATTATACTTGGACAGGCACTGAATCGCTGCAGCCATGTCATTGTGGGTGCAGTGGATGCGGGCGGGAATCTCCCTCTTCAGCACGGGGATCGCCACCTCATATTGTTCGTTGTAATCCACCTTTTCGCCACGATCCTTTTTATCCATATAGGCCTTGGCATTGGCAAAATACTCCTCCAGAATAAATGTAACGCCCATGCGGGAATCCGGCTCCATATTCTTGTTCTGGAACATGCCCTTGGGATTTTCGCCCAGAGAGAGTTTCATACATATATTGCGCTTGAGGCACATCTCAAAGATATTGCTGCCCCATGTGCGGGTGGCAAAGCCGGTGCCATCGATGACATCGCAGCTGCCGGGGAGAATGCCCAGAGTGGTAACGCCATTCTCTATAGCCCAGCGATAACAGCCATTGGTAGGATCAGCGGCATAGATAACATCCATCTCGGGACTTACGGGATTCGCCGTGTCCGTACAATAAGACAAAGTTGCCACATCCCCGTTGGGGCCAAGGCCTGCATGTGAATGGCAATCCACGATTCCCGGCAGCAGGTTCAACCCGGTCAGATCTATGGTCTCTGCGTCGTCAGCGGAAAGATCCTTGCCGATCTCCTTGATCCTTCCGTTCTCACAGAGAACATCGCCCACAAAGGGAGCTTTCTCCGTCTGAGGATAAACGGTGGCATTCTTCAGCAGTAGCATATTAGCGAATCCTCCCTTTCTCAAGCCTGATAAACGGTCTCGCCGTTGATAACGGTCTCCAGCAATACCGCATTGCACTTTTCAATGGGATTGCCTTCATAGATCAGATAGTCTGCATCCAAGCCGGCCTTTAGCTGGCCGATACGGTCGGAAACGCCAAAAAACTCAGCGGGATTGACTGTCAGCATGGAGACGATCTCCTCGCTGTTGGTGCAGGTCTGCATCAGCTTGGAAGCGTTCCAAAGTAGCATCTCACGCCCCCATGCCATATTGGGCCCTAAAACGGTGAGGCCAACTTTTGTTCCGTCTTCCGCCATATTCATAAGCTTGGCAAAATCCATGCGGTGTACCAGATGCGTAGCATTGCGTGATGTATCGCCCAGTACTACTGCCGCGCCGCGCTTCTTAATTGCATCGGCACAGCGATCCGCCTCATACGAAAGCGTGAAGATGATCTTCATTTTTGTGTATTCCTTAGTCGCTTCAAGGAAACGCTCCATCTCCGGTGCGGTCTCGCAGGCGACAAGAATAGGCATCCTGCCCTCGCGCACAGCATCCATGACTTCTTTGGTGCGCTGACTGCGGTAGTCATTGGCATACTCTGTGGTTTGCAGCGCCGTCTTCAGCATGGCGATCAGGGCCATTGGCGTTTGGGGGCTGCCCTTGCCGCTAAATACGCGAATAACTTCGCTGGTCATGGAAGCCTTCATCGCCGCATCGCGCTTGACCGTGATCTTATTTATATTTTTTCCCTTGGTCTTTACTACGGTGCAGGTACCGCCCAGAATCCCCTCATTGCCCGGGGTAACTAACATACTGGTGATGCCGGCCTTATACAATTCCTGAAGACTCAACTCATCGGGATCAATAGAATGCCAGATATCGAGATACGGCGTGACAGGGTTCGAGTTTTCGTTATAGTCCTTTGCAAAAAAAGCCATGTCCTGCGCGCCGAGGAAATTTCCGGAATCAATAAAGCCGGGAAATACATGCTTTCCGTTGAGAGAGCGGCTTTCGTCCCCATTGATGTTCTTTCCGACCTCGACTATTTTGCCGTCCGCAATTCTCATGTCGCCTTGGAACACTTCCCCATTGCCGATATGAAGCGTTGCATTTTTCAGAATCATTCTTTCTTTCCGCCGCTTTCCTCTCAAAAGCAGCTCTCCTTTCTGCGTTTATGCTATTGCTATTATTAAAGCTTAATCTTTCATCTATTAAATTAATCTTTCATCTATTAAGGCGGATTATTCCCGTCCTGAATGTCAAGGCCTGTCCGCATCGACGTTTTATAAGAAAGCTTGCCGATTTTCAGAGGGATGTTTCTGCCATTGATCCGAAACCGGAGCCCTCAAAAAATACAAGTTTGAATATAGCATTTATATATATACTATGATATAGTCATTCATCCATCAAGGACAATTATCACATTATTTTGCGCTATTTTCTATATGCACCTTGCACAATTATCGTCAATGCTCATGGTACATAATGACCACTAAATTGTTGATTTTTTGTTTTTTGATACATGTTGTACCATTGCATCATTGATGATAAGGAGGAAAAACCATCTTGCGCCCACCAATGACGGAAAGCTATTTTACGACGAGGTTTGGCAATCGCTGGATCATCTGGATCACGGGATCAAGACCCTTTCCACCCATTCTTTGTTTTGTATTTTTTATTCATTTTTCCATATAATGTAAAAATATATTAATGTCCGTACAGCCCTTGCCGGTCCTCAGATCCGGCTGCATCAGCAACGGTATATTCGCTTTTTCCTTCCAGCAGCCGGCAGCGCCGGGAAAGCATCCGGCTTCTGCAATTAGTAACTAACGCCTGATTCAGTTATATACTAAACCAGGCGTTTGAAATTTATTTTTCTATTGTCTGCTTCTTGGCAAGTGCGGCGGCTCCGCCGGGGCTAAACGCTCCTATTTTTCTTTTTTATTCATGCAGTGTTTTATCTCCTGACCGGTAGGCGTCGTGGCAAGGCCGCCCAGGGCTGTCTCCCTGAATTCCACAGGCATGCGCCTGCCCACGTCGCCCATGGCGTCTATCACCTCGTCCACGGGTATGCGGCTCTCCACACCTGCAAGGGCCATATCTGCGGCGCTGACCGCGTCTACCGCGCCTATTACGTTGCGCTTCACGCAGGGCACCTCCACAAGGCCTGCCACAGGGTCGCATATAAGGCCCATTAGGTTCTTCAGGGCCATGGCCACCGCGTGACCTATCTGCGCGCCCGTGCCGCCCTTTATGGCTACCAGCGCCCCAGCCGCCATGGCCGCAGCAGTGCCTATCTCGGCCTGGCAACCGCCCGCGGCGCCGGATATACAGGCCCGGTGTGCAATTACCGCGCCTATTCCGCTGGCCACATACAGCGCTTCCAGAAGCTGATGCTGAGTGAGCTCCTCATAATTGCAAAGGGGCAGCAGCACCGCCGGCAGCACTCCACAGGCTCCCGCAGTAGGCGCCGCCACTATGCGCCGCATGCATGCGTTTGACTCCGCCATGCTGAGAGCCTCCGCTATAACATCGCATACATAACCGCCGGACATGGCGGCGCCGCGCATGGCGTATTGGCGCATTTTAATGCCGTCGCCGCCCACAAGGCCGCTGACGCTCTTTCGCGTGCCGGTATATGTGTCTGCTGCGTCCTCCATCGCCTGCCAGGTGATGAGCATCTTGGCCATGGACTGCTTGCGCGTCACCTGCCGCTCCTCCATGTCGGCCTGCAATACGACCTCCCAGAAGGGTATGTTCTCCCGCTCCATCTGGTCAAATATTTCCTTCATCGAATCGAGAGCCATCGTCCTCTTCCTCCTTGTCGTAATAGGTCACGGAAATTATTCCGGGAAGCTCGCTCAAAAACTCTACCTGATTGGGTTTTACATGCTGATCCGTCTCTATAACCATAAGCGCATCGCCTCCCCTTTTATGGCGGCAGAGGCTCATGTTGGCCACATTTACCCTTATCTGGCTGAGTATGGACGTTACCGCCGCCACCGCGCCGTTTTCGTCCTGATTGCGTATGACGAGAGTATTGAAATTGCCGGTAAAGTTCACATCTATACCGTCCAGCTTGTTGACGACTATCCTGCCGCCGCCTATAGATGAGGCCTGCATGACAAGCTGCTTGCCGTCTGCGCCTGTAAGCTCTATCACCGCAGTATTCGGGTGCGCATCCCGCAGCGCAACAGCATCTATTTCATATTTTAAGCCCCTCTCCTTCGCCTCGTCGAAAGCGAAGGGTATGTGGCTGTCGTCAGGTTTCATGCCCAGCAGCCCTCCAATTATGGCGCGGTCGGTACCGTGGCCCTTGCCCGTCTCGGCGAACGAACCGTGAAGATGTATCTTGGTCTCTACAGGCTCGCTGCCCAGCAGTGTACGGGCCATGTTTCCCATGCGTGCGGCCCCCGCGGTATGCGAACTTGACGGGCCTATCATCACAGGCCCTAATATATCAAAAATGTTCAGCATATTTCACCTCCCGCAAAAAATACAAGGTTAATTATATCATATAAAAGCATTGAGCGGCACGAGTGCCGCTCAATTCCGTATAATTTATAATAATATGAATGTTCTCACACATATTTTTTCAGGTAAGAGGGCATTTCGCCCCCATCTTCGCTGACGCCTATGAATATGTCTATACCGCTCTTATCCGCAAAATCCTGTATCTGTGCGAACATTGCTTCCAGTTCATTCAGCGGGTGCTTTACCAGCTTCCTGAAGCCATCCACGTATATCCTCTGAAGATCGAAATCCTGAGCCGCTATGCCCGCAAGGAAGCCGTAGAACATCTTGGGGCTGTTTATGTTGTAGTGTCCCGCGTCTATAAAGCGTATCGCATGCTTGAGATCGAAAAGATACTGGCCCTCCGCGTCAATAAATACCACGCTGCCCTGAGTTTCATCTACCGAGTCATTTGCCATTTGGATAATGCGCTTTGAATTGCCCGTCCCCTTTTCGCCAAAGATGACACGAACCACTGATACTTCCTCCTCGTCTGTTTTATATGTAGATTATAACCTCAAAGGGGTCCGGGAATCAACTTCGCCGGCCCCTTTTTGCAAAACATTTGCAATTATGCTTTTTTCAGCGCTTCTGCCATGTCGGTATGCTCCCAGGGAAGGTCTATATCCGTTCTGCCGAAGTGGCCGTAGGCTGCGGTCTTTCCGTAAATGGGCCTCCTCAGCTCCAGTCGCTCTATTATGGCCTCCGGCCTGAAGTCGAAGCACCTGAGAAGCTTTTGCTGTATCTCGTCGTCGGGTATTATCCCGGTGCCCTTTGTGTCGACGTAAACGGATACCGGCTCCGCTACTCCTATGGCGTAGGCTATCTGTATTTCGCAGCGCTTTGCCAGCCCCGCCGCCACTATATTCTTAGCGGCGTAGCGTGCGGCATAGGCCGCGCTCCTGTCCACCTTGGTGGGGTCCTTGCCGGAGAACGCGCCGCCGCCGTGGGGTACATATCCGCCGTAGGTATCGACGATTATCTTCCGCCCGGTAAGGCCGCTGTCTCCGTGGGGGCCGCCTATGACAAAGCGGCCTGTGGGGTTCACAAATATCTTTGTTTCGGGTATAAGATACTTCTCGGGTATGACCTTCAGTATTACCTTTTCCTTTATATCCTTGCGGAGCTGCTCCATGGGTATATCCGGATCGTGCTGAGCAGAGATGACTACCGCGTCTACGGATACCGGTCTGCCGTCCTCATAATTTACCGTGACCTGGCTCTTGCCGTCCGGCCTGAGATAGCTCAGCTCGCCGCTCTTGCGTGCTTCTGTAAGACGCATGGTAAGCTTATGGGAAAGGGCTATAGGCAAGGGCATAAGCTCCTCAGTTTCGTCACAGGCGAAGCCGAACATCATGCCCTGATCCCCCGCGCCGGTGGAAAACAGCCTGTCGTTATCCCCATCCTTGGCCTCGAGGGACTTGTCCACTCCCATGGCTATATCGGGCGACTGTGCGTCCAGCTTTACTATGAGCTCAAGCTCGTTGCAGTCAAAGCCGTATTCCGGCTTGTTGTAGCCTATACTGTCTATTGTGCGGCGTATTATGTCCTTAACGTCCACGCTGCCTTTTGAGGTTATCTCCCCCATTACCATTACGGTGCCGGTGGTGGCGGCGCACTCACATGCCACGCGTGAATAGGGATCCTGTGCGAGATAGGCGTCCAGCACTGCATCGGATATGCTGTCGCATACCTTATCGGGGTGTCCCTCTGTAACCGATTCAGATGTAAAAAGTCGCTTCATTGGTTCAAAATTCCTCCGAATAAAAAATTAAAACCTCATACGCAGATGAGGTTCACTTTTCGTTAGCTCATCTTCCGGCATATCGCCGACGGAATTGGCACCTTGCCGCTGCGGGCAGGTTGCCGGGTTTCACAGGGCCGTTCCCTCAACCACTCTTGATAAGGCATATTCGGTTTTCGCGGTATATATTAGCACAAACTATTGCGTTGCGTCAATAGCCTCTTTTGGGTTATAATGCTTTGTATATCGTTATTTGAAAGGTATTTTTATTATGAAACGTGTTCTCGGCTGCATAAGACGTGCCGATGAAAGATACCGCATGATACACCCCGGCGATAAGATATGCGTCGGCGTATCCGGCGGCAAGGACAGCCTGCTGCTGCTTTACGGCCTGAAGCTCTATCAGAAGTTCTGCCATACCCCCTTTGAACTGATAGGCGTTATGCTGGATCTCGGCATATCGGATCAGGATTATCAGCCCGTCGCGGACTTTGCCGAATCCATAGGCGTGCCCTTTGAGATACTCAAAACGGACATAGGCGACGTTGTGTTCAATATCCGCCAAGAGTCCCACCCCTGCGCCCTGTGCGCCAAGTTCCGCCGCGGCGCGCTGAACGACTACGCACATGCCCATGGCTGCAACCTCGTGGCCCTGGGCCACAACCGGGACGACGTAATAGAAACCTTTTTTATGAGCCTGCTCTACGAGAGCCGCCTCAATACCTTTGGCCCCGTGACATATCTGGACAGGCAGCAGGTGTCCGTAATACGCCCGCTCATATTCCTGCCGGAAAAGTATGCCCTTTCCGTGGCAAAGCGGCTGGAACTGCCAATCCGCAAGCCCAACTGCCCCGTGGCAGGGCATACCAAGCGGGAGGAAATGAAGGATATAATACGTTACTTTACAAAGCTCATGCCGGATGCGGACGAGCGCATAATGAACGCCATAGCGGATACCCACAAATACGGCATGTGGGACAGGCTCAAGCTGCCCCCATGGAACGACGAGCCTATAGGAATAGAGCTCTTTAAGGATGGGAAGGGCCATGAAGATACCCTTTAGCGGAATAATTATAATATGGTGCTCCGTAATGTCCTTCGCCTGCTTCATGGCGATGGGCATAGATAAGCTCAAGGCCCGCGCCAAAAAGTGGCGCATACCCGAGCGGACGCTTTTTCTTCTTGCAGCCATGGGCGGCGCGCTGGGCGGTATTTTCGGTATGCTGGCCTTCCGCCACAAGACAAAGCATAAATCCTTTGTAATAGGCATGCCGCTGCTGCTGTTGCTCAATATCGTCTGTATTGCCGGCATAATCTGCCTTGCCATGTGCGGTTGAATACTGCGTTATTTTTGCCCGTTCGTCTTATTCCGCCATATTATCCATTCTGCCGCCGGCCGTATTTTTTCTTCGGATACAAAGTCGCAGCCCTTTTGCATCAATTCAAGAATGGCCGCATACTTTGCGCTTCCCTCCATGCTCTCCATTGCGCCCCTGAGCATGAGCCTGTGTACAGGGCTGAGCTTGTCCTTGTCAAATGCCCCCCGCGCGTAAAATATCCTTATCCGGCTGTCCACAATGCCGGTATTTCTCCTCAGCTCAAATACGGTATCCGCCCTCTTCTCCTCAAGGCCCACGGCGCAGACCGCAGCTATCCTAAACCTTCCGGCCGCACGGCCATATCCCTTTATGCGCCCATCCATAACGCAGCCCAGATAAAAAGCCTCGCCGTCAGAAGCGCCGGCATTATGCAGCGGCGACGCGGGTATCCCCATATCTTTAGACAAAAGCTCCGCATATCGCTGAGTGCTTCCGTAATTGCTCCAGTATATTATAGACTTTATCATAAAATAACGCCCCCTTCCGGTTTATACTGCCCAGGAAGGGGGGTTTTTATTTTAAAGCTCTTTGATCGAGTGGTTTTTGTAAACGTTAAATCTGTATTTTAATCCGCCATGCTCCCTTTCCTCGCCCTGCTCCTCCAGGCTCCATGCAGGCATGCTCCGTATATCCGGAAAGAAGCAGTCAGCATTGCCGCGCGCTTCCACTTCCGTTACATACGCCCTTTCGCAGTAATCCAGCAGCATCGCATAGATACTTTCCCCTCCTATGACGAAGGCTTTGTCACTCCCTATCGCCCTCTTCAGCTCATCAATACTGCTCACAGCGTCGGCCCCATCAGGCACGCGATCCCTATTACGGGTAAGCACTATGTTGCGGCGGTTCTCCAGCGGCCTGCCCCCTGGCAGTGATTCCAGCGTTTTACGGCCCATTATTACGGTCTTGTTTACGGTCATACGCCTGAAATACGCCATATCCTCCGGGATACGGAAAAGCAGCCCGCCGTCCTTTCCTATTCCGTTATTTTTGTCAATGCAGACTATAATATCCATAGGCTACACCGCCACCGGTATCTTACCTATACTGCCGTGAGACTCATACCCTTCAAGGGAGAAGCTGTCCACGGTGAACTTGTAAAAGTCGTCTATGCTCTTATCAATAATGAACCTCGGCGCGTCCAGGGGCTCACGGGAGATGAGCTCCTCCACCAGCGGCACATGCCTGTCGTAAATATGTGCGTCTGCTATCACGTGCATAAGCATTCCCGCCTCGAGGCCGCTTACCTGAGCCATCATGTAAACCAATACCGCATACTGGCATACGTTCCAGTTGTTGGCTACCAGCATATCCTGCGAGCGCTGATTCAATATGGCGTTCAACCGATTACCAGATACATTGAAGGTCATGCTGTAAGCGCAGGGATACAGCCGCATTTTGGAAAGATCGGCGTGATTGTATATGTTGGATATTATCCTGCGGGAGCCGGGATTGTGCTTCAGGTCGTAAAGTATCCTGTCCACCTGATCCATATCCCCTTCGGGATAGTGGTGCTTTACCCCCAGCTGGTAGCCATAGGCCTTGCCTATGCTGCCGTTTTCGTCCGCCCAGGCGTCCCAGATGTGGCTGTGCAGGTCGTGTATGTTATTTGACTTCTTCTGCCATATCCATAGAAGCTCATCGATTGCGTTCCTGAAGCCTGTCTTGCGCAGTGTCATAATAGGGAACTCCTGTGACAGATCATAGCGGTTCACCACGCCGAAGAGCTTTACGGTATGTGCGGGGGAGCCGTCCTCCCACCTTGGGCGCACCGGCCTGTCGGTATCCCATACGCCGTTTGATATTATATCCCTGCAATTTTCTATGAATACCCTGTCTGCGATGCTCATGGGGCAAGCTCCTTTATTTTTTAGTTTTATTATCCCCCAAATGCCGGCGCATTTCAAGACGTTCTTCCTTTGCCGCACCTACCGGGCGGTTTAAGGGCGAAAAAAGAGCGCCGTTTGTGCAACATTGTCCAGCACAGTACCCATATCGGTACCAATTGCCGTTTTTCATATTGATTGAGCACGTAAATTGCACTAAGCTTAACTTATAAAACGTTTGTTCGATGCGTTTTGCTGCCTTCGCTCTCGCTCCGCGAAGGACTAATGAATCAAATCAGGAGGTTTCAATATGTCAGTAAACAAGGTATTCGACGTTGATCTCGATATCAAGAGGCCCTCCTCACACAGGGATTTTACCGTGGTGAACGGCGACAACGGCAACAGGATCAACGTTACCCTAATGGATGGAGACAGCCCCGTAGACCTTACGGGCTGCAGGATAATCGCCGCATTTTCCCGCGCGGACGGCTCTACCTCGCTTCAGGACAGCGGAGTCCAAAACGGCGGCATCACGATTTCGCCCGACGATGCTTCCAAGGTCGCCATAGACCTTTTTCCCGCCTCGTTCTCTCCCGGTGTTGTGGAATGCGAGCTTCAGGTATACTCCGACGCTTCCCTTTCTACCCTCGTCACCACCGCCCGCTTCAACTTTATCTGCCGTGAAGCCATAGTAAACAGCAGCACCGTGCAGGCGTCTGCCGAATACCCTCTGCTTAAAGCTATGCAGGACGGTCTCACCTCCCTCAAGGCATCGCTGGACGAGCTTATGGAGAGCGCCAAAGCTGCTGAGGAGGGCAGACAAACGGCAGAAAACAGCCGAGAGGCGCTGTATGACAAGCTTTCCAAGCTCAGGGCAACCGCTACCATGTTGCAAAGCGGCGCCGATCCTACCGCCAGAGTAACCGAATCGGACGGAGCCAAGGTGATAGAGCTGGGCATACCAGCAGGGCCTCAGGGACCTAAGGGTGACACCGGCGAGGCCGGCCCGAAGGGCGATGCAGGCGAACGCGGCCCGCAGGGTCCTAAGGGAGACCCCGGTCAGGACGGTGCGCCAGGCAAGGACGGAGCTGACGGTAAAGACGGCGCTCAGGGGCCAAAGGGTGACACCGGTTCAGGCTTTGCCGTGTTGGGCTATTTTGCCACTCAGGCGGCTCTCGAGGCCGCCATAACGCTGCCCTATGCCGGCGACGCATACGGCATAGGCTCGGCACAGCCTTACGATATATATATCTGGGACGGCATAAACAGCGTCTGGGTAAATAATGGGCCGCTGCAAGGCGCAAAGGGCGATACAGGCCCTCAAGGGCCTCAGGGCGAAGCCGGCCCTCAGGGATCTCAGGGCGAAACCGGCCCTCAGGGCGAAACCGGCCCTCAGGGGCCTCAGGGCGAAGCCGGCCCTCAGGGATCTCAGGGCGAAACCGGCCCACAGGGACCTCAGGGCGAAACCGGCCCTGCAGGCCCTGCCGGTCCCGTTTCTGTATTCCAGCGTTCCGTGCTTTCCGCTCCCACCTCAGTGGCGCTAAGCGACGAGTGCGAATATTACCTGACAGACGTAGGCGACATCTCCTTCACCTACCCGTCAGATACGTATTTCGAGTGCTGGATAGGCCTGAGCCTTTCATCTGCGGAAAGCCATACCGTCACATTCCCCGACGGCACCTCATATATCGGCGGCACACCCGAATGGGAGGTTTCGGCGCAATACGAGATATCCGTAAAGGATAAGGTCGTTATAATAAAAAAGGTCGGCGAATAAAAAGCGTGGAGGCGGAAAACCGTCTCCACTCAGAGTGTCAAAAAAGTGGCTGAATGCCACTTTTTTGAGTTTTACGGGTTTTGCCTCTCGCATTCGCTCCCGGGCGGCAAAATCCGCAAAGTACGAAAACCTCTGGGTTTTCATCCGTTCTGACGCACATGTCGTCAGAGCCGGATTAAACATAAGGGGCTGCGGCCCCTTATCAACCCTGGGGTTTTTTGACAGACTGCGTGGAGGCGGAAAACCGTCTCCACTATTTATAATTATCATCTCATCAGCCGCAGCATATCCTCCGGCGGCGGCGACACTATATGCAGCTTATCCCCTGTCAGCGGGTGCGTCAGCCACAGCTCGCAGGAATGCAGTGCCGGCCGCGCTATCAGTTCCCTGTCCTCCCTGCCATAAAGCCAGTCTCCCGCCAGCGGATAACCTATGGCGGACATGTGCAGCCTAAGCTGATGTGTGCGGCCGGTATGCGGTATGAGCCGCAGCAGCGTAAAACCATTGTTGCATTGCAGCGTTCTGTACTCAGTAAGCGCGGGCGATCCCAAAGGTTGGATAGCACGCTTGTATCTGGAGCCTTGCTCAAAGCCTATAGGCAGCTCTATCCTGCCGCTCTCCGGCTCCACACGTCCTACGGATATTCCCACGTATTCCCGCCTGAATTCCTCTGTGTGCATTATGCGCTTGAGCCTGTGGTGCATGTAGCCGTTCTTGGCTATCGTCATTATTCCCGTCGTGCCCCTGTCCAGCCTGCTTACCGGGTGAAAGTTCTCTCCTTCTTTTAATCGCGCGGAAAAAGCATTTTCCAGCGTAAGCTCCCGGGGATCCCGGGTAGAGCTGTGTACCGCAACACCGGCGGGCTTATCAATTATTATTATATCCTCGTCCTCATAAAGCACCACGAGCGGCATATCCATGGGCGTTGGCCGCACCGCCTCCCCGTCGCATATCTCGGCGCAAAGCATGTCGCCAGCCGATAAAGTAGCCGTAGTATAGGCCTTTTTGCCGTTTAAAGTTATGCCCTCCGGCCTGCGCTTAAGACGCGATATGTGGTCGTTGGACATGAAGAAGCAGCGCTTGAGCCCGCTTTCCACGCTGAGACCCGCAAGTTCATCTGTAATTTTCTCACACAGCTTCCGCACGATACTTCTCTTTTCAATTGTTTTATTTGAGTTTACATCGGACTATTATAGTCTATGAAGTCCATTTAGACAATCGCCTGGCGGTAGTAAAATTTCAATCGGACTTTTTTTGAAAAAGGGGTTGCTTTTTATGTCCTGATGCCTTATAATAACACTCGTTCCGTTCCTCCTTAGCTCAGTCGGTAGAGCGTGTGTATCGCCCGCATACCGGAAGGCGGGGAACGAAAAACTGAATATTCCTCCTTAGCTCAGTCGGTAGAGCATGCGGCTGTTAACCGCAGTGTCGTTGGTTCGAGTCCAACAGGGGGAGCCAAGAGAAGAAGCCTTGAAACTTAGAGTTTCAGGGCTTTTTTCATTCTCTATCTGTTGCCGATAATGAAAAAGCACACTCTCAGGCACACTGAATTGCTCAAAATACCGTTGTTTTCTCGGAAAGAGAGTATTTTAAATGGCAACAATCATCGAAAACAAGAAGAACGGCAAAGTAGTATCTTACAAATTCCGTGCTTACCTTGGAAAGCAGCAAGACGGAAAACAAGTAACAAAATATCATACGTGGCAAGTTCCTGATAGTCTTACTCCTGCAAAAGCGCGCAAGGCAGCAGAAAAAGCGGCCGCCGAATGGGAAAAAGAAGCACGGTTCGAATATGAAAGAGACGTGAAAGAGCCTGAACGTGCTGCAATTAGAGAGATTGAGAATCAGCGTACAGACTTTGTAGGTTTTGTAGATGGCCTATTCTTCCCTGTATGCCTTTATGATGGCAACCACAAGCAAACTACCATCACATACTATGAATCGCTTTCTAAGGGAATTAAAACCTATTTCAAAGGTTATACGCTTCAAACCATTACCCCAATCGATATTAAAAAGTATTTGATTTATCTGCAAACCAAGCACCGTACCCCATTGGGCAATACGGCTTCCCCTAAAACTGTGCGGCATATTTACTGCCTGTTAGCAATGATATTCAAGTTCGCAAAAGATCAGGATTATATAGTAAAGAATCCTATTGATAAAGTGGATTGTCCTAAACTGGTAAAGAAAAAAGTTGATGCACTGACTAAAGAAGAAGCCGCCGCTTTTTTTGCTGCCGTTGATAATTGCCCCATTGATTTTCAGTGTATGCTTTATTTAATGATAACAGCAGGATTGCGGCGTGGTGAATTGGCTGGATTACAATGGCGAGATGTTGATTTTGATAATCTTACGGTAAGCATTGAGAGAAACGCAATATACACCCCTGCAAGCGGCATTATTATCAATACGCCAAAGACAGAAAACAGTGCAAGAGTAATACCGCTGCTTCCCAAGGTTGCCGCATTGCTCAAAGCGTATAAAGAACAGCATTTTCAGCCAAATGATAGCTTATGCTTTGTATTTCATGGCAAAGGCGGCAAAACCGAACCACGGCTTCCTGATGGCATCACGGAACGAGTAAAAGCCTTTATGAAACGCAGCGGCTTTCGTGACCTATCCCCACACGATTTGAGACATTCATGTGGTACATTACTGATAGCTAATGGAGCAGACATAAAGAGCGTTCAGGAAATATTAGGCCATACAGACGCAAGCACAACACTAAACTTTTATGTTCGTACCGACTTAGAACAAATGAAAGAAGCGACAAACAAAATGGCGGCGGCATTTGGCTTGTAATGCTGAAAAGGAGAGGAAACAACCTCTCCTTTGTTGTATCTGTCAAATTCAAATGATTCTATTAAGGAAACAGCGTATTTTGGCAAAATCTGAATCATTCCACTGGAAATTGAAGCGAAAACAATCCATTCTCATTCAAAACAAAGATATTTACCGCAAATCGCTCCAAAACACTGTCTTTTCACTGTAAAATGCTGCGTTTCCTGCAAATACAATTCGTTTTTCGTCATAGCGCTTCAAAATAAATAATTTTCAAGTAAAATACGGCAAAATCATTGACAATATATATATATAGTTATATAGTATGTATACTGGAATGTATGAAAATTTACGAATTGCCGCAGTTTTCATACATTTTTTATTTGGAGGCAAAGCAAATGCGTATCATCCTTGACACCGACAAAAAGACCATCACTGTACCTTGGAACTACCAGCAGAAGCTTGACGACATCAACCGCATCATTATGGAAGTAAGCAACGATGAATCCAAGAAAAAGACCTTTGCCGGCTATATCAATGAACTGTGGAGCGAGTGTATCAAGAACTCCGACAAGTGCGTTGTAACCGGCACCAAGCCTTTTAAGAAGAAGGACTGATAAACAATGGCTGCTCGTGTTACTCCACAGGAGATAGTGGAAATGCAGCGCCTTTATGCTGAACTGGGTACTTTTGCGGCGGTTGGCAGAAAAATGGGACGCAGCGGCTCTACTGTAGCAAGATATGTTCAGTTAAAGAGTACACCGCATATTGTGCGGCATACGTTTAAGGAAGTTGTAAGAGAGTAAAACTTTAAAGGAGAAGAAAAAAGCCTATGGCAAAGAAAACTTGTGTTTTTTGCGGACACACAGTAGGTACTTTTGCATCATTTTCTGAAAGTATATATGAAGTGGAACCATCGGAATGGGGAAAAACTCCCCTTACTCACCTTCTTCTACCCATCAATGGAGCACCAAAAGGGTTAGGTTTTTGTGATGCACATGGCTGTGCTAAAAACCTTTATAAAGTGCTTAGTTTTTTATTTTATAATGATAAAATATCAAGACCAATATCAAGTCCAGGCCCATTTTCAGCAAAATTCGAAAAAGCTTCTCCCGAAGTTCTTGATGCATTAAATTATTGTAAGGTTAAAGTTAATAATGTTCCTGACCCTATAATTAAGGCTCAAGTTTTAGAATGGATTAGACTTGCTGATGAGACAATTACTGAAGTATCAATTAAACAACAACAAAAATCAATACGGCATACAGGTCTTATGAAGTTTTTTGATGCTGAGAAATGCTTTTTTAACAATTTAGATTATAGTTTTGAATCTAATAACGGCGGCCTGTTTGGTTTTGATAATAACATACTATTTTTAAGACAAAAAAAGGAAATCTATAATTCTGTGGTTGGTGCTGCATTAGATAATTATAGCCAAGATTATGATTTTTCAGATGTTCTTCATTCAGCAATCCTTAAAATACCTCTAGACAATATTATCTATTTTAAGGAAATCGGCAAGGTTGATTATTTAGCCAAAGTCAACGGTGGTAAAATAAACGGCGGTGGTGTTAATACAGATGGTGCTCTTGCGGGTGGAATGATATTTGGTGCGGCAGGTGCTATTGTGGGTAGTCAACTTGGCACAGAAATTCAGAGTACTGGTATCAACACCACTGTAGAAACAGTAGATACAAGGCAGGTATCTTTGCGCTATAAAGATAGTAACGATAAAATAGCAGAAGAAATCTATCCATATGAGGTTTTTGACTTTTTAATGAAGGTAATTCCTGAGAAGGAAATAACCATAGTAAACCTCGAATCACAAAAAGAAAAAACGTTTACGGTATTTAAAGAAAGTAGCCAAAATAACAACCGTTTTGAAGAAATTAAAAAGTTCAAAGAATTGTTAGATTGCGGCATTATAACTGAAGAAGAGTTTCAAACAAAAAAGGCAGAATTACTTAATCTGTAAAGTGAAAACACCTCCAAATGTGGAGGTGTTTTTATATACAATTAATCCAATAGTCAAGTTTTTCAAATAGCTTTCAAAATTGGTTTTTACCCCAAATTTCAGGTATAATATTAATATAAAATAAAGAGAAGAAAAAAGAGAATAGTTCCTCAGGCACATCAAAAACATTTCTTATCCTGCCTGATATAAAAGCCGCCTCCGTTTGAATGAGAATAGTAGAGCCGCCTCGATATTGTGGTTACATATACGTAGATAAATACGTATTTCATAATCATAATTCACTGTCGGATTACAGTTTCACATAAAAGGTTCAGCGTTTCTGCTGAACTTTTCTTTTTTCTGCTTCCAAGTACAAAAATACACTGAAAGGACTTTTTGAAATGAAAGGTACAAAGTATCTAAGCGATGCAATCCATATGAATGACATTTATAGCGGTATGTTAAACCTTGTTACTGCCCCTGTTGGGTGCGGTAAGACCTATTGGGCGCTTAATGTGCTGTCACAGACCGTGAGCCGCCCGTATAAGATGGTTTATCTAATCGATACGGTAAACGGCAAAGAACAGTTATTGAAGCATCCTAACACACAATTCTACAACAGAGATTGGTGCGAAACCGTGCGTAATGGTTCAGTTTGGTTTGGTGAAGCCTACAACGCAAACAGAATCGTGGTAATGACATACGCCAAGTTTGGAGTATTGGCGCAGAAATACATCGACTTCGGTAAAACCTTTGAAGTGATTCTCTGTGATGAGATACATAACCTTCCACGCTTTTCCGCTTTCATCAGCCATAATCCCCATGATACGCCGTACCACAAGATTGCAAAGCAAAGATTGGAGGAAATCGTAACTCATACAAAAGTTAAAGTCATTGGACTTTCCGCAACGCCTATTAGAGCAGTATGTGAGATGAAATGCAAGTCACGCTTTGTAAAGACAGATGATGATGTGCGGCAATTTGAAACTGATAAGCGATTCACTTACACCAACCTTGAAATGTTGCTCCCATCCTTGGGACTTGCTGAAAGAGGACTTGTTTATATTGGCCGCATCCATCAAATGAAAGAGTTTGAAGAAAAGGCAAAGCAGCGAGGAATCAAGGTCATTTCTATTTGGAGTGTCAATAACCAAGACCATCCAATGACAGAAGAACAACGCAGGGTGCGTGATTACATTCTCACCAATGCGGCATTGTCGCCCGAATATGATATGTTTATCATCAATGCCAGTTCAGAGACTTCTATCAATATTTTCGGTGATTTGGATTATATCATCATTCATAATCAGGAAGAAGAAACACAAATTCAGGTGCGTGGCCGTTATCGTGATGATTTGGATTCCCTGTATGTGCTGAATTATGATAGTGTGCCTTATGTTCCTGCTGAATTTATGGGCGTGAAACTGTTCACGGAAGATAAGAAGCGGCTTTGTGAAGCACTCTCCCTGCGGCAGGATGATGGGAAGAAAAAGGCATGGCCATCCACGAAAGAAGCCTTGATTGAGGACGGTTACACCATAACAGAAGGGCGGCAGAACTGCAAACGCTTTGCCATCATCACACGTTAATGCGATTCTGCCAAAATCAACTGCCTTTGTTTAGGGAGACAGCGTAATTTGGCAGTTTTCCTTTCGTGGTGCTTTGTTATGAGGAACGGAAAGAAATAATTACACAAATACGCAAAATCCCATATACCATCCCCACCACACGCAAATTCAAGGAGTAAACACAATAAAAAGATTACTTACAAGTAGATAACAACAGGAGAATTGACAATGACAATAGAAGAATTAAGGCTATTTCAAGAAACATTAAAGTGCTTGCCATTCTGCGGCAGCAGCATAAAGGACTTTGCAGGGCAAATCAACGTAAGGCCGCACACCCTTTATAACTACATCTGCGGACAGTATCCATCAGATAAGTATTACAGATTCATCCTTTACACACTGGAAAAGGAATACCCAAACGCCATAGAAACGGCAAAGTCAATTATACAGAGAGGTTAAAAGAAATGTCATCTATTTATCCCCATGCATCTTATTATGGTAACAGTGCCTTTGTGAGAAAAGGCGAAACATTAGGAAAAAATTACTTTGACAACCCAACACGAGACTATCACGGCGGCAGAGCCGCACAACATCATGCAGAAATGCGGCAGGAAGCACTGCAAACCGTTCAGGAAGTTGCACCAAAGCTTGTAGATGAAATCTGCACTGCAATATGGAATGATGCGTTGCAGCGGCTTGTGGGAGCAATGGAATACGATGTGAACACTTGCGTCAGCATTGCCTTTGATGATGCGGAAAAGATATTCAAAAGCAAGGAAGCACAGAAATTTATATCTGATAAGATAGTAAACGAACTGCAAAGAGAGATAGACAAAATAGGAACGATAAAAATACGCTAACTGCCAATTTTCACTGATTCCTTATATAAAAGCAGCGTGTTTTGGCAGTGGTTTTCAGGCACACTTTAGGCACACTAAATGGTCAAAAACAGTGTGCTTTTTGTGTGCTTTGCTTGTTTTGGTGTTAAAAGTGTGGTATAATAAATATATCAAAAACTTAGAGAAACAGGGCTTTTTTGAGCATTTCCTCTTGTGCGTCCAACGTCCTAAAAACCGCAGTGTCGTTGGTTCGAGTCCAACAGGGGGAGCCAGAAAAGCCCGAAAGCACAGCGCTTTCGGGCTTTCAATTTTACAGCCGCATAGTCTTTGAACCTGCTTTAATTTAATATTCCGCCATTGCAAGCGGAGAAAAGCCGTAATTTTAGGCTACTGTTTACCGGAAAAATCAACAATTAAATATACACTCGGATTGCATTGGTAGAAAAGCCGTTAAAGTTTTATACAAACGGCTTTTTTCTATTGCTGCGATTCCGTTATATTTGCCATACGCCGCCATAGCCAGAGCATCTCCCTCATCCTCTCGCAATGCTCCGTTACATAGAATTGGTGAAGGCCATAAGTCTATGAAAAAAATATGAAAGGAGAGAAAGACCATGACCAAGGTAATTGTGTTCGCCAATCAAAAGGGCGGTGTGGCAAAGACTACGACAGCGATTGCACTTGCACAATCACTTGCTCTTGACGGGAAAAAGGTGTTGTTCTTTGACCTCGACCCGCAGGAGAACGCATCCAATACACTAAGGCTTAAACAGGATGTGCCAAATCTCTATGACCTTATGACCGCGCCTGATGGCGATACGAGTGTGTTTGATGCCTGCCTGCAATCCGTAGAGGGCTGCAAGAACATCACAGCAATTCGCGGAAATATTCAACTATCCGCTGCCGATTTGATGTTCAACAGACAGGGACGCGAGTTTATCATCAAAGAATGGCTTGAAGCACACAAGAGCGGATTCGATGTAGTTATCATGGACACGCCGCCCGCGTTGGGTGTACTGACGGTAAATGCTTTGACAAGCGCGAATACTGTCGTTGTACCGATAAGCCCTGATGGATATTCCTTGCAGGGCTTCTATCAGCTCAATGAGAACATCCGGCTAATCAAGAAGTATTCAAACCCACAGCTAAAAATCGGAGGCATTCTCGTCACAAGATATGTGCCAAACACTATTGTGAGCAGAGAAATCAAAGAAATCGCGCAGGAGTACGCAGAAATGGCTGGCACGAAAGTGTATAAGTCAGTTATCCGTCAGACCGTGTTGGTGAGCGAAAGCATCAGCGCACAGCAGGGTGTTGTTCTGTTTGCGCCGAACAGCACCGCGGCGCAGGACTATCGGGCGTTTGCAAGGGAAATCAAGCGTGAAGAACTGATGAAGGGAGGTATTGAGTATGGCAACGAAGAAAGCGGACTTTCGGCAAAGCACCGCCGCAATGTTCCTGACCTTGAAAGATGAGCAGAACGAGCCAGGCAATAGCGGAATTAACATTCCCGACGGCGCAGAATATGTGCAGGAAATACCGATCTCCGAAATAAGCGACTTCCCCGACCATCCCTTCAAAGTGCGGCAGGACGAAGCCATGCAGAACATGACGGAAAGCATCCGTGAAAACGGCGTGCGCCAGCCTGCAATCGTGCGTCCCATGCCGGACGGCGGGTATCAGATGTTATCGGGGCATAGACGCAAGGCGGCTTGTATGGCAATCGGCAAGCTGACTATTCCCGCTGTTGTGCGCGAAATGAGCGATGATGAAGCCATTATCTGCATGGTGGAAGCCAATCATCAGCGCGAGAACATTCTGCCGAGCGAGCGCGCTTTCTCTTATAAAATGCAGCTTGAAGCCATGAAACGACAAGGCAAGAGGAATGATTTAACTTCCACGCAAGTTGCGGGGAAGTCAGAAAGCGCCGATGTGCTTGGAAAAGCCTCGAAAATAAGCGGGGATACCGTCCGCAGATATGTACGCTTAACTGAGCTTATTCCCCAACTGCTTCAAATGGTAGATGATAAGAAAATCGCGTTCAACCCCGCTGTTGAACTGTCATATATTCCGCATGAGCTACAAACCGAGTTACTTGACATTATTGAAGCTAACGAGTGTACGCCATCGTTATCACAGGCGCAGCGCATGAAACAGGCAGCGCAGGAAGGAAAGCTCGACAGGAACGGCATGGAACTGGTGATGCAGGAGGAAAAGCCGCAACAGAACAACATCACCATTAAGAGCGATAAACTCAGCAAATACTTCCGCAAGGACGCTACTCCCCGAGAAAAGGAAGAACTGATTATCAAGGCTCTCGACTACTATTGCAAGGTGCAGGAACGAAAGCGACAGGAACGCGAGCATGAAAGGTAACGCCTTGTCTTGCGAGAAAGGAAAAGAGAAATATGCCGACGCACATCGTGTTCAATGAATAGCGTTTTCCACCAAGGGAGCAATCCGCCCTTTCATATTTGAACGCATCTTCGAGCCTATCTCTTTACTATCCGAGAGTAACTTACTATCCGAGAATTACTGCCCGAGAAGAATGATATTCACTTCTCGGTAAGTAACACTCCCTTTGTTAAAAGCGCCGAGAGGCGTTTTTTTCACATAGACAAAAAAACAAAACGGAGGAAACAGCATGAAAGCAAAACGACTTATGGCACTGCTTCTGTGCCTGCTGACGCTTATCGGCGTCATACCCTTTGGCGGCGCATTTGCCGCGGGCAGCACCGTCACCATCGAGAGTCAGACCAACAGCGCCTTTGACTACTTAGAGTATTACAAGGACGGCAGATGGCATGAGTTGAACACGCCGAAACATTGGATCGAGCAGACAGGCGAGGTTGTCTACTGCGTGGAGCATTCTGCGGGGAACCCGCATGGTCAGACATATACCGCAACTTCCCCATCTTCTGTCTTTTCGGGAAGTACGCTTGCCGGTATAAACTCCATACTCATGTATGGCTATCCCAACAATAAACCCTCCGGCTTCACGGACGACGAAGCGCGGCAGGCAACGGCAAACGCCCTGCGCTTCTGGCTTTCGGAGCAGGGCGAAGGCTTTTCATACGACTTCACCAATCGCCGCTCCAATCCCAACGCAATAAGGGCAAAAAGCGGATATGAACACGTTTTAGAATACGCAGACGAGCTTTTAGCCAAAGCTCGCGCACGGCAGGAGCTTCCGCACGGCATCAGCTTCTCACCCTCTACCTTGCAGCTTGCCGCAAGCGGCGGCGGCTTTAGCGGACAAACCACGGTGCAGTTAACAAACATCAACAGCGGCTATACCCTCGATACCTCCGCCCTGCCATCCGGCTCCAACGTTTCGGGCTACACGGGCAGGCGCAGCGAAAAACTTACCATTACCGTTCCTGCATCGGCGGCGGGACAGAGCTTCTCCATCTCCGCCGAGGGCAGCGATACGAGGAGCGTAGACAACATCACGGCGTATGTTCCCGCAAACGGCAGTCTGCAAAAGGTATTCCTTTGTGCCACCACCGCACAGGTCGTGGCAACGGCTTCGTTCAACGTAGGTGTTCCCGCTTATGGCAAGGTGCAGGTCATCAAGACTGGCGAGAACAGCGCGGCGCTTGCGGGCGTGAAGTTCGGCGTTTATTCCGACTCCGCTTGCAAGAACAAGCTCACCGAGCTTACCACGGGCGCGGACGGTACGGCGACCTCCGGCGATATTCCCGTTGGCACGGTTTATCTGAAAGAGCTATCCACCGTAAGCCCGTATATCATCACCACCGAGGTCAAAAGCGCGGCTATCACCAGCAACGCCATCGCAAAGGTTTCCTTCACCAACGTGGCGGCAAAAGGCAAGATTCGCATTGAAAAGGTTGGCGAGGTGCTGACGAGCAGCAAATCCGAGGAAACCGAATACGGCAACGTCACTATCCCCGCCTATACGGAAAAGGGGCTGAAAGGAGTTGTCTACGAGGTCAAGGACAGCGCGGGCAAGGTCGTGGCGACGCTGACCACCAACGATTCCGGCGTTGCCGAAACAGGTGCCCTCCCGTTCGGGAAATACACCGCGCAGGAAAAGGACGCGCCTGCTGCCTACATCGTGGATGATACCGTCCATGAGGTGACGCTTGCCTACAAGGATCAGAACACTCCCGTCGTGACCGTGACCGTCAAAGCGGACAACGAGCTTCGCACAGGTGGCGTGAAGATTCGCAAGATCACCGAAAAGTTCAACTATGAGAACATCGACTTCTACAACGCGCTTGCGGAGGGCTATGTGTTCGGACTTTACACCGCTGAGCACATTGGCGATATTCCCGCCGATGTGCTCCTCGAGGTGCTGACTACGGACGATCAGGGCGTTGCACAGACCTCCGTACCGCTTCCCTATGGCAAGTATTATCTCAGGGAACTTGCCGTTCCTCTGGAAACCATTGAAATGCTGACGGACCAGCTGCCGCTGACCATCAACAGCGAACTGAACGTGCAGCATTATGACAGCCCCATCTACAACACCATGTTCAAGGCGAAGATCGGCGTATATAAGCTGGATGCAGCTGACAAGGATCGCGGACTTGCGGGCGCGGTGTTCGAGGTGCGGGATGCTTCCGGCAAGCTGTTTGACACCATCACCACCAATGAGGACGGCTATGCGGAAACCATAGACCTTCCTGTTGGTGAATACAAGGTCAAAGAGATCACACCGCCCGCGGGCTTTGTCCTCTCCGATGAGGTCAAGACCGTGACGCTCACCACCGAGAACAAGGAAATAGCGGTGTTTGAGTTTACCAACAGGGCAAATGAAGCCAAGGTGCGCAAGCTCGACAGCCACACCGGGCAGCCCCTCGCAAACGCAACCATCAAGGTGACGGATGCAAGCGGCAAGGTGTTCTTTGAGGGCAAGACGGACACGGATGGCTACATCACCATGAAGGAACTTCCCGCAGGCAAGTACACTTGGCAGGAGGTCGTAGCCCCCGAAGCCTATTCCATCGACCCCGCTCTATACTCCTTTACGATAGACGCATACGGCAAGGTCACAGGCGATGTGCAGTTTGCCAACGACCCCATCACGCTTGAAATCACCAAGATGAACACTTACACGGGCGCGCCGATGGCGGGCATTACGTTCACCTTACAGGACAGCGAGGGCAAGGTGGTCAAGACGAAGCAGACGGATGACGGCTACCGTATTCCCGCCGACGATGGCACGGAAACCTTTGTGACCGACGCAAACGGCAAGGCGGTATTCAAGTATCTCAAAGTGGGCAAGTACAAGCTCGTTGAAGCCGTGCCTGTCGGTTATATCGCGGACGGCACGACGGAGATAGAGCTTACCGATAAGCACAGCGAGGCTGCGCCCTGCAAGGTGACGGTGAACAACTGCCCCACGGGAATCAAAATCATCAAGGTGGATGCAAAGACCGAAAAGCCGCTCACGGGCGCAGGCTTCAGCATCAAGGTCAAGGACGGACTCGGCTTTGAAACGCTGACGTTCACCAAGCAGGCGGACGGCAAGTACATCTTCGATAAAGACGGCAAAGATACGGTCCTTATGGTCGATAACAACGGCGAGGTTATAATCCTTGGCATGCCGCTTGGGGCCGTATGGATAGAAGAATCCGTTGTTCCGGCAGGCTACTTTCCGGTTACCGCACGCAAAGCGGAGGTTACGAAGGACACTTTGGCCCTCAAGCCCCTTGAAATCAAAATTCCCAACAGCAAAAGCGTAAAGTTGGGCCTGGACAATGATTGGTGGGAGCTTCCCGCCATGATCACAGGCGCTTTGCTACTACTCGGCGGCGCGGCGTTCCTTGTAATCAAGCGTCGAAAGAAACTCGGAGGATCGGAGGAATAGTCAATGGAACTGAAAACCATCTTGGCAATCGTACTGTGCCTCGTCATTGTCGGCGGCGCAGTCTTTTTGTATGTAAGGAACAAGAATAAGAGGAAGTAGCATATCGAGAGGGCTTCACGCCCTCTTTTACATAATCACGAAGAAAGGAGTTTGACTATGAAAGAGAAGGAAATCAACGCGGGATATGAGATTATTGAACGCTTCCCTGTTGGCGAACAGGGCTTTGCTCTCGGGCATAGCGAAACAGCGCCCGCGCCCTACGTCACATGGCAATATCGCACCGCAGACCTCGCCCATTTCTTTTGGGGGCATTATTTGAACTCAAAAGAAGCGGCGTATGAGGATTATCGAGGCAGAATAAACGCTGAAATCGAATATGTAGCGGAGCGTACCCACAAGCCCCCGCTGCTGCCGCTGTTCTGCTATTCGCTGATGCCGTCAAGCGGCGAGCTTATACGGATAGAGCGTGGTTGCAAGGGGTATGAACAAGTTCCTTATGGCTCTACGGGCGACCCCGCTGTAAACCGCAAGACTGCCGACAGCCGTAACCGCGAAATGGGCGTCACAAGAGCGCAGGAGGAAGCCATGCTTGCAGGCAGTCTTTTCGGATGGCATACAAAGGCTGCTGACCCCCGCAGCTACGACGAGAACGGTCAACCAAAGCGCGTGAAGAAACGCGATGAGCTTGAGCGATAAGGAGGCGGCGATATGGAGAATAACAATGAAAAGCGTATGGCAGGCTGTTGGGAGATACTCCATGCGCTGCATATCGGGGATAAGGAGGTCGTGGTCGGTGAAAATCTGACCGCGCCAAACGAAGCGCGATATATGTGCGCTTACTGCACCGCTAATGACATCATGCGCGGATATAACGAGTGCATGGCAAGCGATGATTACCTTGAAATTATGGAGCTGTATACCGAACGCATTACAGGGCAGATCGAAGCGGTGAAAGCAGAAATCGCGGAACGGCAACTGCCAGACATGACCATATCTGCCGACCAATGCCACAAAAACGACTTCTCAAAAAGCATTGTCGGCAAGATTGTCGCCATACGCGCCGATGCGTTAAGGCGCGAGTACAGAAGCGCAGACCATCAGCTTGTGTTGGTCAACGGCGGTTTCGGCGCAGCGGCAAACGCGCGGGGCAGCGCGGTGTATGCAACTAATCTATACAGCGGCAAAGAGAGCCGGTATGAACGCCGCGATGTGCTTGGCGAGATAAAGCCCGAACACATCCCGCATTGGGCTATGGAGGGGGCGGCGAGAATACGAGAACGCGAGAAAAAGAGGCATGAGCCGGAAAGGTAGGTATTCGAGTGGCAACCAAACTACAAATGATGTCCGAGCTTGCGGCGCAAACGACGGAGCGGCTTACGCAGTCAAAAGAGAACTGGACGGGATTTCTCGACTCCGCAGCATGGCTCTACAAGTATCCGTTCCATGAACAGGTGCTTATCCATGCACAGCGCCCGGATGCTACGGCCTGCGCACCTATCGAGCTATGGAACAATGCGTTCAAGCGATGGGTAAACAAGGGCGCAAAGGGCATAGCAATCATCGACGACAGCGGGCAAAAGCCCACGCTTAGGTATGTATTCGACGTATCCGACACCAATACCCGCTACAATATTCCGTTCCGGCTTTGGCAGACGAAGCCCGAATATGAGGCGCAGATCATCGAAGAACTGCAAAACCGCTTCGGCGACATAGGCGTTGAGGACGCAGACTTTTCATCTGCCGTGCTGGGCATAGCAATCAACGCCGTATCGGACAATTACGACGACTATAAAAACGAGCTTTTGAAAGCGGCGGGCAACAGCGCCCTTGCCGATATGAGCGATGATGAGATTAGCTCCACATTCATGGTGCTGCTCATGACGAGCGTTGCCCACACGGTTTTTGTGCGTTTGGGCATAGATGCCGCCGCCATATTCCGCGCCGACGAATACGACAGCATATCGCTGTTCAATTCACCGGATACCATAGCGCAGCTTGGCGCGGCGACGAGCGATATTTCCGAAATGGTCTTGCGGCAGATAGAACGCAGCGTAAGGAGCATGGAGCGGCAGGAGCGCGACACACTTGCAAAATCCCAACAGGTCTTGCAGAATGAAGATAGAAAAAACGAAAGGAGCGTTGAACATGGAACTCAGTTACAGGCAGAACGGGGATTACCTGATTCCCGATATAGAGATGGACACGCAGCCGACGGAGGTAATCGGCAAATACGGGATGATGAGGAAGGCGTTTCTCAAGGAGCATCGGAGTGGAACGTACAACGCTCTGCTGCTTCAGAGCAGGCTGACCGAGCATCTGCTGGAGATCGACAGGACGGCGCGGGAACAGGTCGAACAGACGATGGCGCAGATGGCGAAAGCCGAGGGCGTGACGGAGAGCTTGAAAGCCCGCGACCAAATGGCGTGGGTACAGCAGATGAACAACATCAAGAGCCGAGCCGAGGAAACGGTGATAGCGGAGATAGTCCACAGCTAACAACAGAATCACCTTTGCAAGCGGAGAGCGACCAGCTCCCCGCTTTTTTATCGGAAGAAAAGATATTCGGCTTGCTGAAAAACGCGACATATACCCGCAGCCATAACAAGGATGATATAAGCGCGTACTTTGCAGCGCATAACAGCGAAGATGAGCGCGACGCCTTCATCAAAGAAGCCTTTGAAAAGATGGTCTACACAGGCGTTCTCGTTGACGGCGTGATGTGCGGCTATCAAGCACAGCCGGAGGGTCTGCTCATGTGGGAGGGCAACTATCTCACACGCACCTCTGAATCGCGGTTTTCATGGAGCGCCGTCAAGGGCTTCATTGAGCAGCTTATCGAGCGCGGCGAGTTTTCGGAAAACCTGCAAGCGTCCCTGTTTTCATCAATGGTCGAGCAGCAATCCCTAATCGAGCAGGCGGAGGCTGAAAAGTCCTCCGCCTTTTCCGTTTCGCAGGCCGACTTGGATAACGAACTTGTGCGCGGCACGGGCTTCAAAAATGGAAAGTACCGCGTATATCAGTTTTATCAGATCCTTCACACGCAGCAGGACGCGCTTGCCTTTCTGAAAAAGGAATACGGTATCGGCGGTCACTCCCATACCTTTCTTGACGGCAGCAGCGGTTTTGTAGACCATGATGCGAAAGGCATCCGATTCCGTGTCCGAGGCAACGATGGTGAACAGAACTTCTCGTGGCGCGCCATAGACAGCCGTTTGAAAGAGCTTATCGCCCTTGACCGTTATCTTACCGAGAAAGAAAAGGCGTATCTGCCAACGTATGAACAGGAGCAAGCGGAGCGTCGTTTGCAGCAAGCCGAGGAAGCGGCGGCACGGGAAGCGTTAAAAGCAGCCGTAGCCGCTATGGACGAAACACGCAAGAGTGCCGAATATCGCTTTTCGCTTGGCGATGAGGTGCAGCTTGGCGCGCAGACATACACCGTGCTTGGATATGACGATAAAAACGTCACGCTCTCAAACCCCAAATATCCCCTGCTATCCGAGGATATGCCCCGCGATGTGTTCGAGCGCCGCTTGCGGGAGAGCGAAGTCAACGACCGCCTTATCGTACAGAATGAGGTTGATCTAACAGAAGCAAAGCGCCTTATTGATGAATACTGCCTTGATGAGTTTGAGAGTGAAGCGGATTACGCTGACTTGGAACACGTCGCGCTTGCTTTCACCACCACCGGGGACGGCGAGCATACGGTTGAAGCGCAGGCAGACCTTGTGCATTTCAGCATAAACCGCTATGTTGATGGACAGCTATTTGAGAGCCGAAGCTATGACAGCATTGAGGAACTCATATCAAACGAGCTGCAAGCTCTTGACTTTAACGACCTGACCTACTTGGACCAACAGGAAGCCGTTGTGAGCTATCCCGTTGAGGAAGAAGTACAGGCAGAAGAAGCGCCCGATGTAGCCATTGGCACAGTCATCAAGTGGAACGGGCGTAAATACGAGGTCGAGAGCATTGGCGAGATCTCCGGCGACGTATCCATGCGGGATATCACATTCCACAGCGAGGTCGGATTTCCCATCAATCGCATTGAAAAGCTGCATACCGTGCGGGAATGGCTGAAAGAGCAGCCCACACAGGAAGCCGAGCAGCCGACCGAACAGCCGCTTGCCCCCGCATGGGAGCAGCCGAAAGAGATCAAGCTCAAAAGCATCGTCATCGACCTTACGCAGCCCCGCATCGAAAAGCATAACTACCGCATCACAGATGACGAGCTTGGCTACGGCGGCGCAAAGGCGAAGTATCAGATGAACGTGGCGGCGATCCGCACCTTGCAGACAATCGAAGCGGAACGCCGCCTTGCTACGCCCGAAGAACAGGAGATACTTTCAAAGTATGTCGGTTGGGGCGGCGTCGCGGACGCCTTTGACGAAACAAAGGACAACTGGCGCTCAGAATATGCCGAACTCAAAGGCTTACTGACCGAGAGTGAATACAGTTCTGCACGCGAATCGACGCTGAACGCCCATTACACAAGCCCCACGGTCATCAAGGCAATATATGAGTGCGTGGCAAACATGGGCTTTACCACGGGCAATGTGTTGGAGCCTGCCTGCGGTATCGGCAACTTCTTCGGGCTTGTGCCGGAGGCGATGGGCAAAAGCAAGCTCTATGGCATTGAGCTTGACTCCATCACGGGCAGGATAGCGAAGCAGCTTTATCAGAACGCCAACATCGCCGTGCAAGGGTATGAGGATTCCTCCTTGCCCGACAGCTTCTTTGACCTCGCCGTTGGCAACGTGCCTTTCGGCAACTATGGCGTGTCTGATAAGCGATACGACAAAAACCATTTCATGGTGCATGACTATTTCTTCGCCAAGACGCTCGACAAGGTGCGCCCGGGCGGTATCATCGCCTTTGTCACTTCAAGCGGCACAATGGACAAGAAGAACTCCGCTGTTCGGAAGTACATCGCACAGAGAGCCGAATTGCTTGGCGCGGTGCGTTTGCCGAACAACGCCTTCCTGCAAAACGCGGGAACACAGGTGGTCGCAGACATTCTCTTTTTACAGAAGCGTGACAGAGCCATCGAAACCGAACCGGAATGGGTGCATCTCGGCAAGAGCGCCGAGGGCTTTACCGTCAACCAGTATTTCGCGGATAACCCCGACATGGTATTGGGACAGCTTACGGAAGAAAGCACACAATACGGCAGGCAGGAATGTACCTGTGCGCCCATCGCCGGCGCTGACCTTTCCGAGCAGCTTCGTGACGCTATGGCGAACATCCACGGCTCTATCACCGAGTATGAGCGCGAGGACGATGAGCTTTCCGAAAGCACCAACGAGAGTATCCCCGCCGACCCCGATGTGCGGAACTTCTCTTTTACCGTCGTGGACGGGCAGATATATTACCGCGAGAACAGCCGCATGAACAAGATGGAGGTCTCCGTCACGGCGGCAAACCGCATCAAGGGCATGATCGAGCTTCGGGACTGTACGCGCAGGCTCATCGAGTATCAGCTTGAAGGCTACCCAGATGAGGATATTGCAATGGAACAGCGCAGCCTCAACGCCCTATACGACAGATATACCGATAAATACGGTCTGCTGAACAGCCGCGCCAACAACATGGCATTCTCTGATGACAGCGCCTATTGCTTATTGTGTTCTCTTGAAGTGATTGACGAGAACGGCAATCTGGAGCGCAAGGCGGATATGTTCACGAAAAGGACGATACGGCAGCAGAGTGTAGTCACTTCGGTGGACACCGCGACAGAGGCGCTGGCCGTTTCACTCTCCGAAAAGGCAAAGGTCGATATGCCCTACATGGCGGAACTTACGGGCAAGACCGAGGAACAGCTTGCCGACGAGCTTACGGGCGTTATATTTCTCAACCCAACGACAAAGCAGTATGAAACCGCTGACGAATATCTTTCCGGCGACGTGCGCTGGAAGCTGCAATTATTGAGAGAGATAGACGATCCCCAATATGCGGCGAACATAGCGGCGCTTGAAAAGGTACAGCCCAAAGACCTCTCCGCTTCGGAAATCGACGTGCGCCTCGGCGCAACGTGGCTCCCGCCCGAGGATATTGAAAAGTTCGTCCATGAACTGTTAAGTACAGCCTACTACATCCAAAACCGCATCAAGGTACATTATTCGCCCATCACGGCGGCGTGGAACATCGAGAACAAGAACTCGGATTACAACAATGTCGCCGCGGGCGTCACCTACGGCACGAACCGTATCAACGCCTACAAGATCATCGAGGAAACCTTAAACCTCAAGGATGTGCGTATCTTTGATACCGTCACCGACGAGAACGGAAACGAAGTGCGGGTGCTGAACAAGAAGGACACCATACTCGCGCAGCAAAAGCAGCAGGCGATCAAGGACGCTTTCCGCGACTGGATATGGAAAGACCCTGACCGCCGCGACAGACTGACCACGCTCTACAATACCAAGTTCAACAGTATACGCTCCCGCGAGTACGATGGAAGCCATATCCGCTTTACGGGCATGAATCCCGAGATAACGCTCCGCCCCCATCAGGTAAACGCCATCGCCCGCATCCTGTACGGCGGCAACACGCTGCTGGCGCACGTTGTGGGTGCTGGTAAGACCTTTGAAATGGTCGCCGCAGCCATGGAAAGCAAGCGGTTGGGGCTGTGTCAAAAGAGCCTGTTTGTTGTGCCAAACCATCTCACGGAGCAATGGGCATCGGAGTTTTTGCAGCTTTACCCTTCCGCGAACATACTTGTGGCAACAAAAAAGGACTTTGAAACCCGAAACCGCAAGAAGTTTTGCTCCCGTATCGCCACGGGAGATTACGATGCCGTCATTATCGGGCATTCGCAGTTCGAGAAGATACCCATGAGCATCGAGCGACAGCGGGCGGTCTTGCAGGAGCAGCTTGACGAGATCGTGGACGGCATAGCCGAGGCAAAGAGCGCCCGGGCGGAGCGATTCACGGTCAAACAGCTTGAAAAGGCAAAGAAGCAGATCAAGCTGAAGCTCGAAAAGCTGAACGACCAGAGCCGCAAGGACGACGTTGTGACATTCGAGGAATTGGGCGTTGACCGCCTGTTCGTGGACGAGGCGCATTTCTACAAAAACCTGTTCCTGTTCACCAAGATGCGGAACGTAGCGGGACTGGCGCAGACCGAGGCACAGAAATCAGCCGACCTCTTTATGAAGTGCCGCTATCTCGATGAACTTACGGGCGGGCGCGGCATAGTATTTGCCACGGGGACGCCCATTTCAAACTCCATGACCGAGATGTACACCATGCAGCGGTATCTGCAATATGAAACGCTGCGAAGGCAAGGGCTGACACACTTCGACGCATGGGCTTCCACCTTTGGCGAAACCATCACCTCCATCGAATTAGCGCCGGAAGGCACGGGCTATCGCGCCAAAACAAGATTTGCCCGCTTTTACAACCTCCCCGAGCTTATCGCCATGTTCAAACAGGTGGCGGACATTCAGACCGCCGATATGCTGAATCTTCCCGTGCCAACGGTCAACTACCATAACGTAGCCATGAAGCCATCCGAGCATCAGAAGGACATGGTCGCCTCCCTTGCGGAGCGCGCCGAGCGGGTGCGAAACGGCATGGTCGAGCCAACCGTCGATAATATGCTGAAAATCACAAACGACGGCAGAAAACTCGCGCTCGACCAGAGGCTTGTGAACGGTATGCTGCCCGATAACGAGGAAAGCAAGGTCAACGCCTGCATGGACAACATCTATCGCGTATGGGAAGCGGGCGCAGGAAAGAAGCTGACGCAGCTTGTATTCTGCGACCTCTCTACGCCGCACAATGACGGCACATTCAACGTGTACGACGACCTCAAGGCAAAGCTCATGGAGCGCGGCATTCCCGCAGAGGAAATCGCCTTTATCCATGACGCAAAGACCGAGGTGCAGAAGGCGGCGCTGTTTACGAGCGTCCGGCGCGGGCTTGTGCGAGTGCTGATCGGCTCTACCGCAAAAATGGGCGCGGGAACCAATGTACAGCGAAAGCTCGCCGCGCTCCATCACCTCGATATACCCTGGCGGCCCAGCGACATCGAACAGCGCGAGGGCAGGATGATACGGCAGGGCAATACCAATGAAAACGTGGACGTGTTCCGCTATGTGACGGAAAACACGTTTGACGCTTATATGTGGCAGACGATTGAATCAAAGCAGAAGTTCATATCACAGATTATGACCTCGAAATCGCCTGTCCGCTCCTGCGAGGATATTGACGAAACCGCTCTTTCGTATGCGGAGGTCAAAGCCCTTGCGACGGGTAACCCGTACATCAAGGAAAAGATGGATCTGGAGATCGACGTATCAAAGCTGAAGCTCGTAAAGGCAAACTATCAAAGCCAAAAGTACGCAATGGAGGACAGGCTTCTCAAATACTTCCCCCGCGAGGTCAAGCTCACGGAGGAACGCATCGCGGGCTTCAAAGCGGATATGTCGCTCTACGAGCGGCACAAGACCGAGGACTTCCCGGGCATGGTGCTTAATGGCGTGAACTACGCCGAGAAAAAGGACGCGGGCGCGGCGCTCATCGAAACGTGCAGGGCGCAGACCTCGCCGGAGCTGAAGGAGATCGGCCTCTTTCGGGGCTTCGCGCTCCTGCTGTCCTATGATACCTTTTCAAAGGTGTTCAAACTGACGCTCAAGGGCACGCTCTCGCACACGATAGACCTCGGCAGCGACATTCATGGCAACATTCAGCGTATGGAAAACGCCTTTGATATGTTCCCGACGCGGCTCAACGCCTGCGAACAGGCGCTTGCCAATATCCAAACGCAGATAGAGAACGCCAAAGCGGAGGCCGAAAAGCCCTTTGCACAGGAGGACGAGCTACGGACAAAATCGGCGCGGCTTGCGGAGCTTGACGCGATGCTCAACATAGATAAGCGCGAAAACGACACGCTGGATGCAGCGCCGGAGCAGGAGGAAGAAAGAACGAAACGGCGTTCAGAGCCAGAGTATGAGAGGTAACTATGGAACATAGACGACAGGTATCAAAAGCAGAAATAGAGCGGGCGCGGGAGCTTGACCTTCTCACATATTTGCAGACCTATGAGCCGCACGAACTGGTGCGTATTTCATCCGCTGTGTATTCTACCCGTAGCCACGACAGCCTTAAAATCTCAAACGGCAAATGGTATCAATGGTCAACGGGTATCGGCGGCGTCTCCGCATTGGACTATCTTGTAAAGGTGCAGGGCATGGATTTTGTCAGCGCCGTCTTGCGGGTATTGGAGTGTACGCGATATGCCACGCCGACAAAGACCTATACTCCAAAGCGGGCAAAGCCAACGGAATTTGTCATGCCAGCGCCGCATGAGAACAATGACCGCGTTGCCGCTTATCTTACGGGGCGGGGGTTATCGGAAGACTTGCTCAATATGTATTTCAACATGGGCTTGGTATATGAGGACAGACGGCATAACTGCGTATTCGTGGGCTTTGATAAGGACAACGTTCCCCGCTACGCAATGCTCCGAAGCAGCGACCCTTCCTCCACGTTTTTGCGGGAGGTTGAGGGCAGCGATAAGCGGTATTCCTTTTCCGCGCCGCATAGCGGCAGCAAAACGCTGTTTGTGTTTGAAAGCGCCATTGACTGCCTTTCCTTTATCGAATTGCAGCGCATGGAAAATCCGCTACGGAAGCCGGACAATTACCTGTCCCTATCGGGCGTATACCGGCCGCGGAACGGCGAAGCGGCGGATCTGCCCGCTGCGCTTAATGAATACCTTTTGAGAAACGGGGGCATTCGGCATATTGCCTTGTGTTTGGACAATGACGATGCAGGTGTAAAGGCGGCAATGGCGATATGCGCTGCTATGCCGGAAGGATATACAACGGAACTGCTGCCGCCGGAGGTCGGCAAGGACTATAATGAGCAGCTCATCTTGCGTAAGCATATCAAAACGCCAGTCAAAACGAGGGGCACGCAGAGCGCCCGCTATCACACTATGGAGGAAAAAGAAAGATGATGAACAAGACCTTTGCGTATGTTTGCGCACCCACCAATCATGCCACAGGCTTTGCCTCCAGCAAGCTGAAGGAATACAGCAAGACCCTTTTTGAGCTTGGGTATGTGCCTATCTGCCCGTGCATGATGTTCTCCCGTTTCCTTTCGGAATCCGTGCCGGAGCAGCGCGAAGCAAGGCGTTCAATGTCGCTGGAGCTTTTGCGCCGCTGCCGTGTCCTCGTCGTTTGCTCCGACGAACTGACAGAGGAAATGGAAGCGGAGATACTGCTTGCCAAGCGCCTCGGTATGGTCGCTACTACGCTTACGGGCATCAAGAAAATCTCGCTGCATACGGCAAGCGGAGGTGACGAAGCATGAAACCCTACAAGGTGACGATTACCGAAAAGCTGCAAATGACCGTCGAGGTCGAAGCGGAAAATCGCATGGAAGCGGAGCGGCTCGTGCATGACAAATGGAACAAAGGCGACTTTATTCTTGACGCCGAGTGCTTCAAGGGCGTTGATTTCAAGGCTGTTATACCAGAGCGGGAACGCGGTGCGCGGTGATTCATTTCTCGGATGGTGGAATAGGACAATGCTTCTGCATTGGATTAGCCAGCACTGAATTTGTGTGACCACAAATTCTCTGGTTAGGGGATTTGCACCCCTAATACCCCAGCAAGCGGCAATGCTATTTGTCAACTTCCATGTTCTTATGAAAAGCGAGGTGAGAAAATGCGAACAAGACCTAACAGAGTATGGGCGCATCTGACGAACGATGAATACGCTCATTTCAAGAAATGCGTTACGAGAAGCGGATACTCGGCAGATGGGTATATTCGTTCTCTCATCATGGGAAGTGTACCGAGAGAACCTCCCCCGATTGAATACCGCCAAATGATAAATGAGCTTCGCGCCATTGGAAACGCGATGAATCAGATAGCCGCCCGAGCAAACGCCACGGGCTTTTTTCTTGTCGAGGAATATGCGGCAAACGCTATACGGTTGGCAAACACAGTCACATCCATTCGAGAAGCCGTATGTATGCCCGATAGGATAAGCTAATGGCAGTCACGGCGATATGGAACGTAAAAGGTTGGATAGGAAGTGTATTGAACTACACGGTCAACCCCGAAAAAACCGAAAACCCCGAATGGAGCGAGAAGCAACAGCAGAGTATGCTTGATGTAATGGAATACGCCATGCAATCAGCGCCAAAGAAAGTGCTGGATAAGATCATTGACTACGCAATCGACGATTTCAAAACAGAGAAGCAATACTACGTCACGGGAATCAACTGCGATCCTGCCACCGCGAGAAACGACATGATACTGACTAAACGCATTTGGGGCAAGGAAGGCGGCAATATCGCCTATCACGGTTATCAAAGCTTCAAGACTGGCGAAGTGTCGGCAGACAAAGCGCACCAAATTGGGGTTGAACTTGCACAGGCGTTATGGGGTGATAGATTTGAGGTTATCGTATCAACGCATTTGAATACCAAGACCGTTCACAACCACTTTGTGCTGAACTCGGTTTCCTTTGTCGATGGTCTAAAGTATTACGACCAAAAAAAGACATACCAACGTATGCGTGATATGTCAGACGCGCTATGTGAAAAGTACCATTTATCCGTAATCGAGAATCCTGCGCGACACGGCAGGTCACGCGCCGAGTGGGAAGCTGAAAAGAACGGCAAGCCGACATGGATGACTGCTATCCGTTTGGACTTGGACGCAGCTATCATGGGCGCGGTGAATTTTCAAGGCTTTGTCAAAAACATGAGAGAACGTGGATACGAGGTTGAAAAGCGCGGACGCGATTGGCGCATAAAGCCGCAAAACCATAGGAGCTTCAGCCGTTTGCGACGCTTTGGTGAGAAATACACTGAGGACGCCATCATCGAGCGCATCATCCGTCAACGGTGGCCGTCGCGTCCGCCCAAGCCGGAGGAAAAGAAAACTGTTCGTCGTGGGCGCACACATGGAGACTTTCGCCTGTCAAAGGTCACATGGAATGGCTTGCGGGCGCTCTACTATTTCTATCGTCGAAAATTACAGGAGGCGTGTCGGCAACAGTCAAGCTATACTCCGTATGTGTTGCGAGAGGATATTCGCCATCTTGAAGCGGTGGATAAGCAGTTCCACTTTTTATTCAGACACAAGATAGATACCGCGGAAGAACTCACTTCCTATCGTGACGATGCCAGTCAGAGAATTACCATCATATCCGAGGAACGAAAAGAACTCAAAAATGAGCTGCGGCGCATAGGCATACCCGAACAGCGTCTTGAAGAAATCAAGACCCGTATCGGGCAAATATCCGCAGAGCTTAAAACGCTCCGTCAGGACATAAAGCTATGCGCTGCTATCGTTGCACGCTCCTTGGAAATTGCAAATAGGAACGCGCAGCTTAAACAAATTGAAGAAAGGGAGGTCGAACAGAAACGGGAACAAGAGTGTAAACGCGGCAAGACGCATATCAGGTAATGCAGATAACATCCGCGATACAGGTAAGACTTGTATGGTGGAAAACACATAAGTTCACCATACAAGTCTACTAAGTGAAACTGTTGTTTTTTGATGGACTTGTATGCTATAATAAGATATAAGTCGGAGGTGTAGCATGGAGCAACAGTATACCCCGCCGTTTACCATGACGGATAGAATAATTGAGAAGATTTCGGAGATCAGCGAGCTTGTAGGTCGTATCACCGCATGGCAGGACATGAACGCAAATCCGAAGCTGCGGCGTGAGAACAGAATCAAGACGATTCATTCCTCGCTAGCCATAGAGAACAACTCACTCTCGCTCAACCAAGTGACTGCAATTATTAACGGAAAACGCATACTTGGAGAGCCACGGGAAATACAAGAGGTCAAGAACGCCTTTGAAGCATACGAGCGTCTCTTGAGCTTTGACCCGTATTCGGCAAAAGACCTGCTCACGGCGCACCACACCTTGATGAACGAGCTTGTACGCGAAGCGGGTATGTTCCGAAGCGGCGGCGTCGGTGTATACAAAGGCGAACAGCTTATTCACATGGCTCCGCCCGCCAACATGGTGCAGGAGCTTGTCGGCAATCTGCTCACATGGGTAAAAACTTCAAAGGTGCATCCTTTGGTGAAAAGCTGTGTTTTCCACTACGAATTTGAGTTTATCCATCCCTTTGCCGATGGAAACGGAAGAATGGGGCGAATGTGGAACACGTTGCTCCTATACAAATGGAAGCCCGTTTTTGCATGGCTGCCGATAGAAACGCTGATACGGGAACGGCAGGACGCTTACTATGATGCGCTCGGCAAAGCGGACAAGGCGGCGGACGCTACGCCGTTTGTTGAGTTTTTGTTGTCGGTTATATATGATACGCTCCATGAAATATCCCAAAGTCAGCAGGGCGAGCAGGATGTAAGTCCGTCTGTTAAACTGCTTATGGAAAAGCTCGACGGCGATACGCTTTCAGCACAGCAAATCATGGATCGCTTGGGACTGAAGAATCGGGCGTCCTTTCGGAAGCTCTACCTTGTTCCTGCATTGGAGCATGATTTAATCGAAATGGAGTATCCCGACAAGCCAAACAGCAGCAAGCAACGGTATAGGAAAAAGAAATAAAACACACCACGCATTTGAGGCGTTCCCCCAAGGGGAGCGTCTTTTTTATGCAACCAAACCAAAAAAGGAAGGTCGAAAAGCAACATGAGCCAACATGGAGAAGCGGCGGAACAGATCGTCAACATGGCGACAAATGTGACCGTTAAAGGCGTTGAGTGCCTTACCAACCTTGCAGGCAGGGGCGCTTTATCCCTTGCCACATTTCTTATCGCGGCATTGAAGGACGAAAAGCGCACAAGCGGCAAGGCGCGTATGCGGGCGTTCAATGGCAAGCCCACAAAGGTATTCGCTATCAAGGCGAAGGACTTGAAGCTGTTTGCCGAGGAAGCCAAGAAGTACGGCGTTCTGTATGCGGCGGTCATCAACAAGAAGCAGCCGGATGGGATTGTGGATGTGGTCGTCAACGCCAACGACGCCGCGCGCGTCAACAGGATCACCGAGCGTTTTGCGCTGTCCACCGTCGATGTGGAAAAGATACGCGCGGACATCATGAAAGCCCGTGAGGAAAAGGCAAAGCAGGACGCTGTTAAGGAGCGCACCACACCGCCCGCCGAAAAGGAGGCGCATACCGTGGATGAGAATACGCTTGATGCAATGATGGCAAAGCCCGTGCAGCAGGCAACGGCGCATAAGCAGCCCGCGGAGGTAACGGAAAAGCTCCCAAACCCTACGAAAGCGAGGACGGAGATAACAGATCCGTCCGAGCCTTCTTCCGACACGCACGAGAGTATCGCGGCGGATAAATCAGAACGTCCCTCCGTGCGTCAGAAGATTCAAGAGCTGAAAGCGGAACGGCAGGCTGATAAGACTGCGGAGAAGCAACCGCAGCGCGATAAGGCGCGGCAAACAACGCATCAGCAGCCGAGCAGGACAAAGAAGAAAACGAAATCAAAAGAGAGGTAAACAGCATGGAGAATTACGACAATTTGTTTGAGCAGCAGCCCGAACAGACGGAGCAGCCCTTTGACCGAGAGGCATGGGCGCAGCAGAAACGTGAACAGCGGCAGGAGCTTTATAACTTGATCGAGGAAATGTCAGAAAAGACGCTTACAGACCCGTCTGCGCTTTCCGACTATCTCAATATGCAGGCAAGGCTTGGCAAAGCCAGCGTTGCCAATACGCTGCTTATGATTGCACAGAAGCCGAACGCGACCTTTATCTCCGGATTTGACGATTGGCAAAAGCGCGGGCGCAGCGTGAAACGCGGCGAGAAAGCCGCACTTGTTTTGGAGGCAAACGGCGAGTATGAACGCCCCGACGGAACGATGGGCGTCAACTTCGATGTGAAGCGGGTATTCGACATTTCGCAGACCTACGGAAAGCCTATTCGGGAGCGCACCGCTCCACCTATCAAAACCGCGCTGAAGGCGATCACCACGAACGTGCCTGTTCCCGTCAAGCTGTCCGAGGGCATTTCTCAAAGCGTTGGTGCGATGTATAGCGAAAAGGACAATACCGTATATGTCGCACGAGGCGTTGAGGGCAACGAACTGTTCTTTGCCCTTTCCCGTGAGCTTGCCCGGGCGCACAGCGGCTCGGACACTTTCGTATGCGACTGCGCCGCCAACATCGCCTGTTTGCGCTACGGCGTTCCCGCCAAATACTGCGACAGGATTCCCGACGAGATAGCGGCGCTCGAAAGCCGCGAGAAGCGCAGCGCGCTCAATATCGTGCGAGACGCCGCTTGCGAGATCGCCGAGCGCGTTGACCGCAACCTCTTTGCGGAGCGTCAGCAGAGTCGCAACGATCCTGTGAGGTAACGGGCATGAGCGAAAAACGTGTGATAGAGGTTGACGAGTATCAACACGGGCTTATCATCAATTCCTTGAATGATAAACGCAACGAACTTGTCGAGCAGGGCAAGGACACCGAGTTTGTGGACGATACCTTGATCGAGGTCATGGACGCGCCGATGAAACGCGAAAAGAAACGACACAGAGACGAAAGGGAGCGATGAGTATGTGGCAATGCATAGAGAGCATGGGTAAACCCCATGACGCCAGCGGAGGATTCCTGCCATGAACCATCCGAGTGAGGACAAAAAGACAAATATCATACTGGCGGCGCTTGGCGTTATCCCCGTGGTGTGGGCGGCCTTAATGGTCGCCCCTTTTTTATCTGACGGGCTTGCGGGCATCATCGAGGGCTTCACCTCCGGCATGGCAGACCCCATGAAGGTAAAGTGGTGCGTCGATTCGCTCAAAGCCATTCTCATATTCCTCTTAATTTATGGCTTGAGTATCGGGGTGTATCTGTCAACAAAGCGCAACTACCGTAAAGGCGAAGAACACGGCAGCGCCAAATGGGGCAACGCATCGCAGCTATCCAAGAAGTACGCCGATAAGAACAAGTACGAGAACATCATCCTCACGCAGAATACCCGCATAGGGCTTGACGGGCGCAAGCATCGCAGGAATCTCAACGTCCTCGTATGCGGCGGCAGCGGCGCGGGCAAGACTCGTTTCTATGCCAAACCGAACATCATGCAAGCCAATACTTCATTCGTTGTCCTCGACCCGAAAGGCGAGATACTCCGTGATACGGGCTTTATGCTCGAAAAGGAAGGCTATGAGATACGGGTGCTTGACCTTATCAACACCGAGCGCAGCCACGGGTATAACCCGTTTGTATATCTGCGTGACGATAAGGACATTTTGAAGCTCGTTGCCAACCTTGTGCGGAACACCACACCCAAGGGCGCACAATCCAATGACCCTTTCTGGGAAAGAGCAGAAACGGCATTGCTGGAGGCGCTTATCCTCTATCTTGTCAACGAAGCCCCGCCCGAAGAACAGAACTTCCCGATGGTCATGGAGATGATAAGCGCAGCGGAGGTCAAGGAGGAAGATGAGGGCTATACTTCCATCCTTGACGAACTGTTCAATGCGCTTGAACTGCGAAACCCCGACCACCTTGCTTTGAAGCAGTACCGCATTTTCAAAATGGCGGCGGGTGTTGTATGCTCTAAAAGACTTCTTAATCAAGCGGTTGGGAAGTC
>ERZ857984.509-NODE-509-length-45822-cov-13.588809_pt1 | contig 45822 bp, 29 predicted proteins | sample MGYA00519914_ERZ857984 | MGnify/ENA primary metagenome ERZ857984 (study PRJEB31778, sample SAMEA3449417) | human gut metagenome | biome: human gut; feature: human-associated habitat; material: faeces | place: United Kingdom | collected 2010/2012 ... | reverse complement strand
GGCGCCGTGTTCCAGCGCGTAGAGCGTCACGGCGCGGTACATGGCGCCCGTGTCGATGAAGATATAGCCCAGGCGGGCCGCGATGGCTTTGGCGAAGGTGCTTTTTCCGCACGACGAAAAGCCGTCGACGGCAATGATGATCCTGTGTTTAGTGTCCGACATTGGGGAATATATCAAAGAAGGTCGATAATATGGTGTAAATGCCTAATATGCCGATGATGAGTCCCGCGACGTGGTTGATCGTGAGCATGTGCCGCGGACGGAAGCGGCGGCGGAAGAGGTTGATGACGAAGGCCAGCAGGGTCCACCACGCCACCGCGCCGCCGAAGAACCCGGCGATGACGAACAGTGAGCGCATGAAGCCCCCGAAGGTGTGGTCGGCCATGTCGCCGCCCGAAATCTTGAACACCGCGAAGAAGGCCAGGATGTAGGGGATGACCATGATGAAATTGGCGATCGTAAGCCCGAAGATCGAGGCGAAATCCTGCCACAGCGAGGTTTTGCCCGCGCGGTTGCGGCGGATTTGCGGCACGGGATTCTGTGCGAAGATGAAAACGCCGACGATCACCACGAAGATGCCGCCGATCACCCGCAGCAGCGTGTTGTACTGTTCGATCTGGGTCTGGAGCATCGAGTAGAAGAACAGGGCGGCCATGGCCATGAACGTGTCGGCGCAGGCGACTCCGATTCCGGAGACGATGCCCGATTTGCGGCTTTTCGAGAGCGTGCGCTGGATGCAGAGCACGGCCACGGGGCCGACGGTGATCGATGCCGCGACGCCCACGCAGATGCCTCGGAAGAGGAGTTCCAGAATCTCAAATCCCATGTTCTTCGCCTTTCGGGTGTTTTAGGGAACAAAGATAATACAACCCGCGCGCAACACCAAATTTATTTGTCCTGCCCGCCTTCGGCGGCGGGGGCTGCGGCCGCTTCGGCCTCGGGATTCGGGATGTTGAAAAAATCTCGAAAAAAAACGCCTCCTGCGGGCTTCGCAAAGGGCGAAATCTTCTATTTTTGCAGAAAACAACAAGCAGCGAACCATGGCAGAGATGAAACAATTCGGCCTCGACATCGATCTCGACGATGCGGTCGCACAGGGCCACTATTCGAATCTGGTACTCATTGCACACTCCTCTTCGGAGTTCATACTCGATTTTGCGACCGTCCTGCCGGGCGTGTCGAAGGCGCATGTCAAGAGCCGCATCATCCTCACGCCCGAACACGCCAAGCGGCTCCTGTGGTCGTTGCAGGAGAACATCGCGCGCTACGAGAGTTCGATGGGCAAGATCGAGATCCCGACACCGAATGCCGGGGGCGATTCGGGGCCCAAGATGGGGCAGGCCTGATCCTTCGCCGGGTCGGGAGCGCGCCCGTTTGCTGCGGAGTCCGGAGAAGCCGGCTGCCGGGAGGCTGAGGCGTTGGTGCGCACAGCCGGTTGCCGGACCGTGCGTCGCGGGTCGGAGACGGCGTGCAGCGGATCGGAGCGACCGCCCGGATGCAGCACATGGAACACGGGGAAAAAGAGAAGGGGCCGGAACTGTTTCCGACCCCTTTGTCTTGCGTTTGCCTCACGGTCCGGTCAGAGCGCCTCGCCGACCACGTAGGTACTGCCGCCGATGAAGATCATGTCTTCGGCTCCGGCCAGCTCGCGGGCCCGGGCCACGGCGGCCTGCACGTCGGCTACGGCCTCGCCCTGCAACCCGTAGATGGCGGCCTTGGCCGTCAGTTCTCCGGCCGTCAGCGCCCGCTCCGAACGGGCCTGCGTGAAGATGTAGTGGGCGTCTCGGGGCAGTAGCGGGAGGATGTGTGCCAGGTCCTTGTCGCGGACGAAGCCCATCACGCAGTAGAGCTTCCGGTGCGGCGTGGCCTTCAGCTGCTCGGCCACATAGGCGATGCCGTGGGCGTTGTGGCCCGTGTCGCAGATCGTGAGCGGAGCCTCGCCCAGCTTCTGCCAGCGTCCGTGCAGTGCGGTGTGTGACGCAGCCCCGCGCATGCCCTCGAGATAGGCGCGTCGGGAGATCGTCAGCGGGGTCTCCTCGTGGAGGAAATCCACGGCGGCCGAAGCCGTCACAATGTTGTGGCTCTGGTAGTTGCCCGCAAGGTCCAACTCGACTTCGAAGGCCTTGTCGTCGCGCGTGCGGCGCAACCGGAAGAGCTGGCTCCCGTCCCGCTCCGTGCGGCCCTCGTAGAGGAACTCCCGTTCGGCGTAGATCACGCGCGACTTGTTGGCGGCGGCAGCCTGCTCGATCACGCCGTTGTAGCGGTCGTCTGCCTCGCCGATGATCACCGGGATGCTCTTCTTGATGATCCCGGCCTTCTCGGCGGCGATCTTCTGGAGTGTGTCGCCCAGCAGGGCCGTATGCTCGAGTCCGATGTTGGTGATGATGCTCAGGATCGGCACGATGATGTTCGTTGCATCGAGCCGCCCTCCGAGCCCGGTCTCGATCACCGCCACCTCGACGTCGCTCTGTGCGAAGTAGTCGAAGGCCATCGCGGCGGTCATCTCGAAGAACGACAGCTCCAGTCCGACCATCTTGTCGTGGTGTTTGTCCACGAAGTTCACCACCTTCTGCTTGGGAATCATTTCACCGTCCACGCGGATGCGTTCGCGGAAATCCTGCAGGTGGGGCGACGTGAAGAGGCCCGTGCGGTAGCCGGCCTGCTGGAGCACTGCGGCGATGATGTGCGCCACGGACCCTTTGCCGTTGGTGCCGGCGACGTGGATCGTGAAGAAGTTCCGCTGCGGGTTGCCCAGATGGCGGCAGAATGCGGTGATGCGTTCCAATCCCGGTTTGTAGGCCGAAGCGCCCGTGTTTTCGAAAGCCGGGAGCGACGAAAAGAGAAACTCGAGGGTTTGGTTATAGTTCATAAAGCAGGGTATTATTGGACGAGATAGTTTTTGCGTTTGATCCGGTAGGCGACGTAGTAGAGCAGCGAGAGCAGCAGGACATACTCTGCGATGCGGGCCACGTAGTCGCCGTATCGGGTGTAGAACGTGGTTTGCGACGAGAGCGGGACATCGGCCGTCAGCACACCGCGCTCTTCCCAGCCGAGCGTCTGTCCGATGTCGCCGCGCGCGGAGATGAAGCCCGATTTTCCGGTGTTGGCCGCGCGGGCAATAGCCCGGCGGTGCTCCACGGCCCGCAGCCGCGAGATCGAGAAGAGGTGCGTGTATCCGGGGGTGTCGCCCCACCAGCCGTCGTTCGAGACGATGGCCATGAACTGCGCGCCGCGGCGTACGAAATCGCCGTAGAACGCGCCGTAGAGCCCTTCGTAGCAGATTGCCGGCCCGACCTTCGTTCCGGCGTGCTCAAAGGCCGTCCCGTGCTGCCCCATGCCGATCTGCCCGAGCGTGCCGCCCAGGTCGATAACCAGGAATTTCAACACGTCGAAAACCCATGTCGGGGTGTTCTCCACGCCGATGACCAGCCGCCCCTTGTGGTGCAGCTGGATGCGTCCGGCGGAGTCGAGTCCCACGGCCGAGTTGAAGATGTCGTAATAGCTGCCGTCGGCCCGGTTGAGGCGTGCCGTGCGGCTCTGTGTGCCGGCCTCGTAGCGGCGCAGGGTGTTGGCTCCGGCGATCAGCAGCGCATCGGGATGCCCCGTGCGGAGCGAGTCGGCGAGTTCCTGCCAGAACGGTCCTGCGGCGCTGCCGTCCGGTGTCGTCGAGAGTGCCGGCTCCCAATAGTAGTCGGGTACGGCCGTCTCGGGGAGCAGGATGAACTGTGCGTCGGAGGGCACCTGGCCGATCAGGTCGATCAGGTTGCGCTCCTGTCGCGAGACGTCGCCGTGGAACTTGTCGTAGCAGTCCACATTGGGTTGGATGATGCTTACGCGGACCGTCCCCTGGTCGGGCTGCCGCCACGCGGCCCCGATGCAGAGCGAAACGGCCGGAGGCAGCACGACGGCTGCGGCCGCTGCCAGGCTGCGCCGCCGCGAGCGGGAGCGCAGGGCCTCGAAAACGAGCAGGTTGCAGACGAGTACCCACAGCGAACCGCCGAAGACACCCGTGTATTCGTACCACTGCACGGCCCATATGTCGTGTGAGAATCCGTTGCCCAGCACCAGCCACGGCCACGAGAATTCGCCGGTGGTGTACCAGTATTCGGTCGAGATCCAGGCGGCGACAAAGGTTGTGTAGGCAAGGGCCTTGTGGGCCTTTTTCGAAACGGAGTGGAACAACATGAAGGCGATCATGTTGAGGGTGGTCGAGGCAAGCGTTGCGGCGACGGGACCCACCGGAGTGGCGTTCCAGATCCACCATATGGTCATTGCATTCCACAACACGAAGGTGAGTGCCGCCCATCCGAACATCCGCCACCAGTTGCGCCGGCCGCCTTCGTATGAGGAGCTGATCCACAGCAGAGGTACGAAGCCGATGAGTTGCGTGAAGCCCGTCATGCCGAGCCATCCCGGTGACAGCAGGAGTGCCGAGAGGAGAGCCGCTGCGAATCTGCGATACATGGAGACCGGAGTGAATTTTTTTTCGTTGCGCAAAAGTAGTCAAACCCAGGAAGATTTCAAAAATATTTCCGTATATTTGTGATAAATAACATTAACCGCTTTCCTATGAAGAAATTTTGCATTCTGATGTGTGCCCTGGCGGGCATGCTGTTTTCGTCCTGCTGCGGCGGGGATACGGACAAGGGTTGGACGATCGTCGATGGCGTGATCGTCTTCGATACTCCGGAGCGCGAGCCGGGGCAGCAGTCGGTCCTCGGCCTGCGGACCGAGCCCATGGAGACCGTCCGCGTCGGTTTCATCGGGCTGGGTATGCGCGGCCCGGGTGCCGTCAGCCGTTTCACGCACCTCGACGGCGTGGAGATCAAGGCGCTGTGCGACCTCTATCCCGAGCGGGTCGAGGCTTCGCAGAAGATCCTCGAGGAGCGCGGCCTGCCGCGTGCCGAGGCCTACAGCGGCGAGGAGGGCTGGAAGCAGCTCTGCGAGCGTGAGGACATCGACCTGGTCTACATCGCCACGCCGTGGCTCAAGCACGTCCCGATGGCGGTCTATGCCATGGAGCACGGCAAGCACGTTGCCGTCGAGGTTCCCGCCGCGCAGTCGCTCGACGAGTGCTGGCAGTTGGTGAACACCGCCGAGAAGACGCAGCGCCACTGCATGATGCTCGAGAACTGTGTCTACGATTTCTTCGAGCTGACGACGCTCAACATGGCGCAGCACGGGCTTTTCGGCGAGATCCTCCACGTCGAGGGTGCCTACATCCACAATCTCGATGAGTTCTGGGACTACTATCAGGGCAACTGGCGCCTCGATTTCGACCAGAAACACCGCGGTGACGTCTATGCCACGCACGGCCTGGGTCCCGCCTGCCAGCTGCTCGACATCCACCGCGGCGACAAGATGAACTATCTGGTTGCGATGGACACCAAGTCGGTGAACGGTCTGAAGACCGCACAGGAGAAGATGGGAGCTACGGAGTTTGCCAACGGCGACCATACGCTGACGCTTATCAAGACCGAGAAGGGCCGTACGATCCACCTGCAGCACAACGTCTACACGCCGCGTCCCTACAGCCGCATGTACCAGCTGACGGGAACCGAGGGCTTTGCCAACAAGTATCCGGTCGAGGGCTATGCCTTCCGCCCGGAGCAGCTGGCCAATGACGTGCCCGATCACGAGAACCTCTCGGCTCACGGATTCGTGCCGGATGAGGTCAAGGCTGCGCTGATGGAGCGCTACAAGGACCCGATCGTGAAGGATATCGAGGAGAAGGCCCGCGAGGTGGGCGGCCACGGCGGTATGGACTTCATCATGGACTACCGTCTGATCTACTGCCTGCGCAACGGACTGCCGCTCGACCAGGACGTTTACGATGCGGCCGAGTGGTCGTGCATCGGGTCGCTCACGGCCATGTCGCTCGAACACAACAGTGCACCTGTCGCCGTTCCGGACTTTACGCGCGGCGACTGGAACAAGACCGACGGCTACCGCCACGCCATGGTCGGCGAATAGCCCTCTTCCCTTTTTTTGCATCAGCGTCGGACCCCGGTCGGGGCCCGACGCTTTTTTCAGGGGCTGTTGCCTGCTCCGTCACGGTTGCCCCTTCTTCGCCTCATTGTTCTGACGGTATGCCTTGGGGGAACAGCCGTATTGAATGGTGAAGCAGGTGCTGAAATAGGAGGGCGTGCTGAATCCGTTGTCGTAGGCGATCTCGGAGATGGTCTTGGGGGTCTCCCGCAGTTCGTATTCGGCCCGGCTCAGCCGGATGTTGCGGATGAAGTCGTTCACGGAGAGTCCGGTGATCGATTTCAGTTTGCGGTAGAGACTGGCCCGGCTCATCGATATGGCGCTGCTGATGTAGTCTACGTTGAGGTTTACGTCCGACAGGTTCTGCAGGATGATCTGCGTGATGTCGTTCAGGAATCTGTTCTCGGCAGACAATACATCCTCATGTTCGTTGTTGAAACTGAAGTTTAGCGATTTTCGGTATTTCTCCTTGAGCGTTTTCCGGATCTCGATCAGCTTCTCGATCTGAATCTTCAGGTGGGTCAGCGAAAACGGTTTGGATATGTAGGCGTCGGCTCCGCAGCGCAGTCCGTTCATCATGTCCTCCATCTCGGATTTGGCCGAAAGGATGATGACCGGGATATGGCTTGTGTCGAAGTTGGTTTTGATCTCGCGGCACAGGGTGATTCCGTCCATGATGGGCATCATCACATCCGTGATGACCAGTGAGGTTTCAGGAATTTCGTTCAGTTTTTCCAGAGCCTGGGCTCCGTTGGAGACGGCATGTATGTTGTACTTTACCCCGAGGCTGTCGGTCAGGAACTCGACGATGTCCTCGTTGTCCTCCACGATCAGGATCGTCTCCTCCTTGCCCTTGTCGCCCGCTTCCATCTTCTCTTCCGGCTGCGTATCCGGTTCCCGGATCACCTCTTTCTCCGATCCGACTTCCGTCGGAGCGAATTCCGAGTCGATGAAAAAATCCTCTCTGCAGGGCAGCGTACACCGGAACGTTGTCCCGATGCCGGGTGTGCTCTCTACGGAGATATCCCCGTGGTGAATCTTTACGAGCGATTTTACCAGATACAATCCGAGTCCGCTTCCGTATTTTGTCTGTGCGTTGTCTCCCTGATAGAATATGTCGAACACCTTTTCCTGCTGTTCCTTGGCCATGCCGATGCCCGTGTCGGCGACCGAGAGCACCAGTTCGTTGGAGGTGATGTCTGCCGTCAGCGTTATTTTGCCTCCCGGCTCCGTAAACTTGAAGGCGTTGGAGAGCAGGTTGTTGATGATTTTCGTCAATATGTCGGCATCGATGCAGACCGATGTCCCCGATGGGGGGAACGAGGCCTGGAATGCAATGTTTCTGTAACCGGCCAGCTGGTCGAACGGAAGTATGATGTCCGCAATCAGCGTGCGGATGTCGGTGCGGGCCACCTGCAGGCGGATCTCCCCCTTTTCGTTTTTCCGGAAATCGAGGATCTGATTGACCAGCGAGAGGAGGGTTTTGGCATTCCTTTCGATGAGCTGGTAGTTTTTCAGTTTCGAAGAGTTGGTTTCGTATGCCTTGAGTTGGTCGATCGGAGCCAGCAACAGGGTCAGCGGGGTTCGCAGTTCGTGGGATATGGTGGTGAAGAAGCTGATTTTTGCCTCGTTGAGTTCTTCATCCTTTTTCCGGTTGGCCTGCTCCATCTCCAGCGTATGTTTCAATTCGATGCGTGTCTTGGTGATCCGTACGGCAACGAAGGCGGCAAGTACGACGAGAAGCAGGTAGAGCGATTTCGCTCCGGTCGAGAGATAGAACGGCGGTCGGAAGACGAGCTGGAGGGTTCGGGAGAATACTTTCGGCGAATCGGCGATGGAGCCTTCGATCTCGAGCGTGTATTTGCCGTAAGGCATGTTGTTGATCGAGAGGGTATGCGATGCCCCCAGTTCGGACCATTCGTTGCTGCGCTCCTTTATCCGGTACCTGTAGCTGGCGATCTCGTATCCGAAATAGGGTATGATGAAATCGAGCGAGATGTTGTTCTGCTTGTGACTGAGTACGATCCGCTCCTGCGCATTGAGGTTTTTCTTGAGCGGAGATCGCCTGGCGCCCGGGTAGACCGGATGGTTGTTGATGTTCAGGTTGGCCAGGAACAGTTCCCTTGCCTGGATGGTGTCGGGCGACTCCCGCCGGTCTCTGACGATGGCGACGCCCTTGAATCCGCCGACGTATGTCTCGGTCCGGTCGATCAGGATGGCGGCATCCGAATAGTCGGTCACCGAGAGCATCTTTGGGGTTGTGACCTGGGTATATTTTTGGGCCGTTATGTCGTAGCAGTATATCTTGCTGGTCCCGGAGAGCCACAGTTTGCCGTTGTCGTCCGATGCTACGGCCACGAAACTTTTGGAGCCGGGATCGGGTGAGGCGATGAACTCGCCCCGCAGGGGATCGCCTGTCAGGTCGGTTCGGAAAAGCCCGAGATCGGTGGCGCACCACAGTTGCCGGTCGAAGAGGACCATGTCCCATACCACGGCATTCCCGAAATCCTTGTGGACCGGGATTTCGGTGATCCGCCCCGTCTCCCTGTCGTACCCGATGATTCCGTTGTGGTAGGTGCCCAGCCATATGGTTTCGCGGTCGATGACGATCGTGCGGATGTCCAGCTTCTTGTTCAGCCGCCCGGCAAGCGGGCGGGTCGTCCTTTTGCCGAGGAAGTCGTAGCAGAACAGATCCGAATCATTGTTGTAGTAGATCTTTCCTCCGTCCGTGGCAATGGCCCGGATCGTCTCGTTGTGCGGCGTGTTGCGGATCGCCACGAAACGGTCGGAGCCGGGGGCAAGATAGGCCAGACCGTTGTAATATCCGCCGGCCCAGATGTATCCGTTCTCGTCTCTGCACAGGGAGACGATCACCGAGTCGTGGATGTCCGACCCGGAGAACACCTGTTTTTGGCCTGTCTTCAGATCGTAGCGGACGACTCCGTGTCCGTCCATCCCGAACCAGAGGTCGTCGTCATTCCCCCGGCAGATGGCGAGCGTTTTGTTCGAGGAGTTCCCGTCCTGCATGTCCTCGATCGGGGTGATGACCGAGGGGGAGAACTCCGAGATGTCGAGTATGTTTATGCCGCCGCCGAAGGTTCCTACCCAGAGGGTCTGCTTTTTGTCGTAATACAGCGCCGAGACGTATCGGTATGTCAGTTTACCGATTCCGGGACCTTCGGAAATGGAGCGCAGGTCCGTGATTCGGTTGTCGGGCGTCACCGACTCGGGGGAGAAGGCAACCAGGCCGTTGTCTCCTCCGACCCAGATCGTGCCGTTGCGGTCTTCGACGATCGCCATGATCTTGATGTGGTCCACCATGGGGTGGCTGATGCGCACCATGGGGCCGTTTACCGTTCCGCCGAACAGTCCGTCGTGTGTCCCGATCCACATGGTGCCGCTCCGTCCGGTACACAGGGCATTGACCGTTGCATGCTGCATGGGAAAACCGGAGAGTTTGCCGTTCTTCAGGTCATAGATGTATATTCCGTCGTACCGTGTCCCGATCCACAGATAATCGTTCGGATCCTCGCACAGGGTGATGATGTGTTTCGGCAGGTTCGTGCTGTCCGGGAACTGCAGTTTTCGGAATCTGCCTTCGGGAAGGTCGTATGCCCCGACTCCCTGGTCCGTGCTGCCTATCCAGATCGTTCTCTTGTCCCGGCTCATCAGCAGGGCGGTGATATCGGAGATTCCGATCTCCTGGCGGTTGGCGATGAAAACGGAATCGCCCTGGTAGGAGTAGATGTTCAGCCGGTCGGGGGTCCCGATCCATACGTCGCCGTTCTCCATGGGCAGCAGGCTTTGGGCGTATTTGTTCGAAATGCGCCGGGGAGCGGTATTGACGGAGATGTTCATCGGCATGTCGCCGTTGTAGCAGGAGATGCCGTTGGCGGTTCCGATCCACATGCGGCCGAACGAATCCTCCGTAATGGAGAGGATCGTGTTGCTCAGCAAACCCTTTTCCGAATTGATTACATCGATGACCATCGGTGCGCTTCGGGTGAAGGCGAATTCCAGAAAAACGGCCGAAAGGAGGAGGATGATTCTGCGCGACATGGCTGTTTCGTGTTTCATAAACGGTAATCGAAAGTAGGAAAAAAAACGATATGTGCAACCATGACCGAGGATGCCCCGAAACACCGTTGAATGTGTTTTGTGTGCTCAAGTGTTTGATATATATATGATTCCCTGTTTTGGAGAAGATTGCGTGATTTAAAAATGAAACTGATTGATACAATTTTTAATCTCAAAATTGGTATAATTGGGTTTCTTTGTTAAAGAAAAAAACGCGATTGATCTTATGTGAACATTACCATTCTCAATGTATAACCCTAAAATTACTGATCTATGAGTGAGGAATGCTACAAGAAAAGAAGAGACAGTGTCTTCTGGTCACCCAGGATGCTGTTGGTGTGTCTGCTGAGTTTCCTGTTCTCAGGGACCGTGAACGCCCAGGACAAGACACGGGTCTCGGGCAACATCATGGATGAGAACCTGCAGCCGGTGATCGGGGCCACGATCACCGTCGAGGGGACCACCCTCGGGACATCTTCGGATGCGAAGGGCAGTTTCAGCCTCGAGGTTCCCGCCTCCGGCAAACTGCAGTTCAGTTTTATCGGTTACCAGACGCAGACGGTTCCGATCGAACGTAACAAAATCTATAATATCCAGCTGTTGCCCGATGCCACGAATATCGACGATGTCGTGGTCGTCGGATTCGGTACGCAGAAAAAGGAGAGCGTGATCGGAGCCATCGCCTCGGTTCAGGCGACCGCTCTTTCGGTCTCCTCCAAATCGGCCCTGAGTCAGACGCTGGCGGGAAACATCCGGGAATCATCGCCGTGCAGCGGTCGGGCGAGGTCGGTAACGACCGGGCCGATTTCTGGATCCGCGGCATGGCCACCTTCAAGGGCAATACGTCGCCGCTGATTCTGGTCGATGGCGTCGAGCGTGATTTCAACTCGATCGACCCCAAGGAGATCGAGTCGTTCTCGATTCTCAAGGATGCCAGTGCTACGGCCGTCTACGGTGTCCGGGGAGCCAACGGCGTCATCGCCATCACGACGAAAAAGGGATCCATCGGCGAGCTGAAGGTCGATGTGAGTGCCGAGTATGCGGTGAAGGCTCCGACGATCATGCCCGAATTCGTGGGTGCCGTGGAATACATGGAACTGATGAACATGGCCCATGTGCTGGGTGGCAATGCGGGTCCCGAACCCTATCCCGACTACCGCATTACGAATACGCGCAACCGGACCGATCCGGACCTCTATCCCGATGTGGACTGGATGGACGCGCTGGTCAAGTCCACGACCAAGCACGCGCACGTCAATGTCAATATTTCGGGCGGTTCGCCGAAGATCCGCTATTTCGTCTCCACTTCGTACCACACCGAGGACGGTATCTATACGACGGACAACAGCCGTCCGTGGAACTCGAACATCCGGCTCAACCGGGTCAATTTCCGCGGCAACTTCGACATCGACCTGACGAAGACGACCGTATTCAACTTCAATGTGGGATCGCAGCTGACGACCGTGAACGGACCGCGTACGAGCGTCGATGACATCTGGCGGCTGGCAATCACGACCAAACCGAACGAGTTCCCCGTGCGTTACTCCGACGGGCAGCTTTCGACCCCCGTTATCGGCGAGAACCCGTACAACTGGCTGACGCAGCTCGGCTACAAGGAGGACGGCAACAGCGTGACGACGGCTACGGGAACGCTGAACCAGAAGCTGGATTTCATTACCGAAGGTTTGAGCGCCCGGGTTCTGTTCGCCTACGACGTGGACAATACAAGCTCCCTGGTGGGCGTGTTCAGCCCCGACAAGTTCTATGCGACGGGCCGCGACGAGGAGGGCAATCTGATCGGAAACTACTATCCGGGCGACTCGCCGTTCCTGAACCTGAGCAAGAGCAGCGCGATGGCCTACACGACCTATTTGGAGGCCTCCGTGAATTACGACCGTTCCTTCGGCAAGCACAACGTCGGGGCGCTGGTCCTCTACAACCAGCGTATCCGGAACATCGCCAACGGAAGCGGCGAGTTCGCTCTGCTGCCCTACCAGAGCCAGGGCCTGGCCTCGCGTGTGACCTACAATTACGACAACCGCTACTTCATCGAGGGAAACCTGGGTGTGAACGGATCGGAGAACTTTGCTCCGGGACACCGTATCGGTATCTTCCCGGCCGTTGCATTGGGCTGGTATGTCTCCGAAGAGCCTTTCTGGGAGGGTATCAAGCAGGTGATTCCCAAATTCAAGATCCGTGGTTCGTTCGGTACCGTGGGTAACGATCAGCTCGGAAGCAGCACCCGTTATGCCTATCTGGCCGAGATTGTGGGCAGCAATGGATATGATTTCGGCAAATACCCCACGTCGCGGCCCTATAGCGGCCTGATGGAGGGCAAGTTCGGAAGCAACCTGACCTGGGAAACCGAGTTGAAGCGGGACATCGGAGTGGAACTTTCCATGTTCGGGTTCGATCTTACGGTCGATTACTTCAACAACTACCGCAAAAACATCCTGTGTCAGAACCGCCGGCTCCCGTACAGTGCCGGTTTCAGCGTCGATCCGTGGACCAATATGGGCAAGATGAAGAATCATGGTGTCGATATGAGCTTGGTCTACAACTACATGAAGGGCGATTGGCGGATCTCGGCCATGGGCAACTTCACCTATGCACGCAACGAGATTGTCTATAACGGAGATCCCGAACCCCGCTATCCGAACCTCGATCGGATCGGCCATCCCTACGGACAGCAGTTCGGCCTGGTTGCCGAGGGGCTGTATACGAAGGAGGATTTCGACGCCGAGGGCAATCTGCTCCAGCATTTGCCCGTCCCCGAACTCGGAATCGAGGTGGCTCCCGGCGACATCAAGTACCGGGACGTCAATGGCGACGGCTTCATCACGAAGGACGACTTCACGGCAATCGGTTACAGCGATACGCCCGAGATCGTCTATGGTTTGGGTATCAACGTGGCCTACAAGGCCTTCGATTTCGGTATCCGTCTGCAGGGTGCGGCGCACGTGACCCGTATCATCAACAACGACGATGACGGTCCGGTGGACAAGAACGTCATCCCGACCGTTTCGGATGCGAATATCTATAAAAAGCTGGCCAACAGTTTCTGGACCGAGGAGAATCCGCGTCAGGACGTCTTCTCGCCCCGTGTGCGCGGCGGATACAACGACCAGAACTACCTTAACTCGACCTGGTGGCAGCGCAACATGTCCTACCTGCGTGTGAAGGATGTCGTTGTGGGGTATACGCTGCCGCGGAAGTGGTCGATCAAGGCCGGAATCGAGCATCTGCGCGTCTACTTTATCGGGAACAACCTGCTTACGTTCAGTGATTTCGATTTGTGGGACGTGGAGCTGGGAACGAACAGCGGTATGAAATACCCGGTGATGAAGAGCTATTCGTTCGGTGTGGAATTGAACTTTTAAACGATTACAGTTATGAAATGCATAAAGTATTGTGTCGCGCTGCTCGGCCTGTTGATGGGAACCTCTTCGTGCGACAGCTTTTTCGACAAACCGACCAATGTCCAGGACCTGGACTATGTCTTCGGCAACGGCTCCACGACGCTGAGCTGGCTGGCCCACGGCTACTCCCTGATTCCGAGCCCGCTGATGATGACCCTGACCAGCTCGGTCGATTATGCGCCGGACTGGTGGGAGTTCTCCTCCCCGTATGAACTGATCTCCGACGAGGCCGACATCAACGACAACCGGGACTGCTACAAGGCCTACCGGATAACGCGTGGAGACTGGAGTGTTTCCGGTTCGGGCTTCGGCGAGAAGTGGATCCCGCTCTACCGGGTGATCCGCCACCTGTATGTCTTCCTCGACAACGTACATGTCGTGCCCCAGCAGACGGATATCAATACGCAGGAGAAGGTCGATAAACTCAAGTTGCAGGCCCGCTTCCTGATCGCATACTACCATGTGCTGCTGTTCGAACAGTTCGGACCGATTCCGATCGTGAAGTCGGCCGTTGATCCGGGTGCTTCGGAGGAGTCTTTCCTCGTGAGCCGCAACAGTGTGGACGAGGTGGTGAACTGGCTCGATGAAGAGCTGCTGACCCTTGCTAACCAACTCCCCACCTCTTATGAGGATGCCTGGGGTGCGGCTCCGACCCAGGCTTCCGCGTTGGCCGTGCGTGCCCGTCTGCTGCTTTATGCTGCCAGCCCGCTGTTCAACTCTCCGGACAACTATTCCGGCCTGAAGGAGTTTGCCAATCTGGCCAACAAGGACGGGAAGAAGCTGTTCCCGCAGAGCTACGATCCCGAGAAGTGGAAACGGGCAGCTGACGCGGCCAAACTGCTGATCGATACGCAGGGCGGACGCTACGATCTGGTCGGGGCAACGGCCGAAGGGTCTCCCAACAGTTTCGAGGATGCCTATGCCTACTACCGGCAGGTCTTCAACGACCCCTTCAATAAGGAGGCGCTGTTTTCCCGGTCGCCGGCCATCTACGACGACTTCTCCGAGTACCTGCAGGTCGCCACGCCCCTGCAGTACATGGCCCGTCTGACCGGCAGCAACGGCGGTGCCGTATTGGGTGTGACCCAGAAACTGGTCGATACCTACTACATGGACAACGGAACCGAGGCCACGGCCGACAACCCGTATTACGTTGAGGAGGGCTTTACGACGGATCCCGAGAAGATCACGGTGAACCGCGTTGTTTCCGCCCCGAGCGAGCAGCAGCAGGACGTCTACAAGATCGACCGTGTTTACAACATGTACCAGAACCGGGAGGCACGGTTCTATGCGAGTGTCTTCTTCAACGGACGGAAATGGGAGTCCCAGCTGGTGACGAACGAGAAGGGTGAGGTTGATCCGGTCGATTTCTCGTCCCGTTCGGATGTGCCTACCTCCGGAGGTCGCACCTCGTTCTACCCCAAAACCGGATATACGCCCTACAAATTCATCGATGCGGAGGATACCAAACCGACCCACAAACAGAAGCGTCCCATCCTCTACCGTTGGGCGGAGGTCTATCTGAACTATGCGGAGGCGTTGAACCAGTATGATCCGGGCAATCCCGACATCCTGCGTTACCTGAACAAGGTCCGCAACCGGGCCGGACTGCCCAATTACGAGGAGGTCTTCCCCGAGCGGAGTTCGCAGGCCGAGATCCACAAGGCGATCATGCGCGAGCGGAACATCGAGTTCGCATGGGAAGGCCTGCGCTATTTCGATACGCGGCGCTATCTGGTTGCCGAGACCGAGGACAACGGCCCGTTCTACGGAATGGATCCTTCCGCCTTGACGGAGGCCGATTTCTACAAACGGACGAAGTTCGTGGACCGGGTTTTCAAGAAGCAGTTCTATCTCTATCCCATTCCGCAGGAAGAGATCAACAAGAATGCGAATCTGGTACAGAACCCCTATTGGAGATAATCTCATCATAACCCTTTAGCATTATGAACAACAGAAATTTCTGGAAACTGATCGTTTCGGTTCTGATGATGGCCCTGGTTTCGTGCCATGATGAGGACACCGAGACGGGTCCGGCGCTGAACTGCACGTCGTCGGATACCGAACTGGTCTGCCCGAGCGGTTCGGAGGGCTACTTCAAGGCCCATGTAACCTCGCGATATGGACTCAAGACCATTTACGTCACGCTCGGCAAATGGACCGAGTCGGGAACGGAGACGCAGGAGACGATCGAGATCTACGGATCCCCCAAGTTCTATGATCTGAGCTATACGTTCCAGGTCCCCGACGACGCTGCGTTGGACAACCAGCTGAAGGTCTCCTTCCTCGACTATGCCGGTAACCAGACTGATTTTACCGCTGCGATAACCGTGGAGACCGACCAGACGGCCCCGGTTATCGAGATCCTGAAGCCCGTGGCTCCGGACAATGTCTTCGCTCCGGTTGAGGTGATTCAGTTCGAGGCTTCGGCCATCGACAACAAGAAGATGCGCGATGTCGTGCTGGCATGCGAGGCCATCGGTTTCTCCGAGACCTTCACGCCGGGAACCGACCGGACGCAGGTCCGGGTCAAGACAAGCGTGAACATCCCGGACGAGGGCGAATACGAATTCCTGCTCACGGCTACCGATGCTCAGGGCAATCAGGAGACCTCTGTGATCCCCGTGACGGTCGAGGTGGGCAGCAAGCCGGCCATCGTCAATAAGATGGAGCGTATCGCCGGTGTGGCGGGCGGTACCATGCCGTTCCGTTTCGAGGTCTCGACCAACAGCGAGCATACGATCACCTCCATTACGGTCGAGACCAGCGAGGAGGGTTGCACGGCCCGGAAGACGGTCGAGGCAAACGAGCAGATCTACCTCTTTGAGGATGCCCTGGAGATTCCCCAGACGGCGGCTCCCCACGCCGATGATCTGGTCATTACCGTGACGGCCCTGAACGATATCGGCGAACAGTCCGTCTGGACCGGTACGGCCAGTGTGATCAAGGGTGTTTACATCTATGGAGACGCTACCGTTTCAAAGTCGAACAAGGAGTACTCCATGCCGATGGTCCAGACTCCCTCTTCGAATGAATTCACGTTCAAGACCTATGTGGAGGCGGCCGGTGACGGCTTCCTGCTCTGGACCGGAGACTATACCGAGGATTCGGACCATTTCAGGACCGTGAACGCCTTCATCGACTGGGGCAAGCAGGACGGGACCACCGTTTCGTCCGCATCGTCCGAGCCCATCACCATATCCCAGACGGGATATTACGACATCCGGTTCAATCCGCTTACGCTGGAGTACAGCGTCGAGCCGGACCGCAACGTGCCTTCGGAGACGATCGATACGGGCGAGGTGTGGGCCCAGATGAACAACCAGCTCTACTACAACGGCAGCCAGTGGCTGAAGGCTGCATGGACCTTTGTCCGCTTCGAGGATTTCCCGGGTGTGAAGAACCGCTACTACATCGATGTGAAGATCGAAGGTACGGGGTGGAACCGCGGGTTCTTCGGCCTCACGGCCCAGAGCGGTGACAACGGAGTACTTTACTCGCTGCTGCCCTTTACGAACTGGTTCTATGCCAACAACGCCTATGCGAGCTATCTGGACCGGGCTCCGGACTGGAACACCAACAGCAAGTTCGAGGAGAAGGGTAACCTTCCGGACGGCACGAAGATGCGTTGTGTGGTGGACACCTACCTGATGCAGGTGGGCTGGGCTCCCCTTACCCAATACAAATATCCTGAAACCCCGACCCCCGATATGTAAACCGATGCGGTCACTTCTTGCCGGGATCGATCCCGGCAGGAAGTGACCTGTTGAAAACCGTTTGTGATTATGAAATGGATTTTGAATTTTCTGATGGTCCTGATCCTGGCCATCTCCTGCTCTTCCAAGATTGCATCCAACCCGCTGACCCCGCCGCCGACCCCCTCTCCCGATGAGACCGAGCAGGAACTGCTGCTGCAGATCGACGGCGTGGGGATGGACTGGAGCGATGCACAGGTAAAAGCCTTTGTCGAGAAGATCTGCGCAACGGTCGATCGGCTGCGCACGAAATACAAGGTTTCGGTATTGACCAACCCGATCTCCTATTACAAGGAGGAGGGCCACGGACAGGGCGACCCGTCGGTCGGTGAGAACCGCGTCCATCCGAACCTGTTGAGCGAGTTCCGCTATTTTGCACAGAAGGATATCGATGTCTACCTCGATATCTACGCTTCCGACAACTATACGGCCCAGAACGGTGAGTTGGGCAATCTGCCCCTGCCGAAAAGGCGTTACGGAGAGCCCGAAACGATCAAGGGCCTCAATATGGACCTGGACTGTTTTGAGGATATCTTTGCGAAGTACCCCAACGTGAAGGGCGTGCGGTTCCATGAGCTGATCGGTACGCACGACCGCCGCAACGACGGACACGGCTTTGCCATCGAGTTTTCGCTGCTGCCCGAGATTGCGCAGATGCTCAAGGACCACGAACGCCGTCTGGTGTGGGGCGACCAGTCGTGGGATCTCTGTTATACCGACGCTGCGGGCCACGGTTTCTGGCTCGATCATCTGAACGAGGTCTGCGACATCCTCGGCAGCGACCTGACCATCAATTTCAACAACAACGGTTGGGGCGCGGAGATCCAGGCGCTGACCTTCTCCCGCAACATGGCCAATTACCGGAACGGAAACCTGTGGGGCACGAGCGATCAGGCCTGGTGGTGGCAGGAGGTCGAGGCGCAGTCGCTCCCCTTGTGGGAGGACGGCAGTGTCCGCTGGATCGGATGGGGCCCGATGGACATGGCTCCCGAGCTGCTGGCCTCGTTTGCCCTGGAGACCTTCCGTCGCGGCGGGTGTCTTGTCCAGATCGAACCGCCCGCCACGCTGTTCGAGCCGGCTCCGACGACCTCCATTCCCAACAACCTGAAGCGGAAGCAGTACGGCCCGACGATCGCCTACAAGGTTTTCGAGGACCTGATGCTGAACTATACCTCGAATGCGTCCGCATACCCCTCGATGGATCCGGCCGATTATTACGTGCTCGACCGGGGGACGTTGCTGGGCAACCGCTGGAGCGGCAAACCGAAGAAATACGACCGGATGACCATCACCTCGATCGGGGACAAGGTGGTCGATAACAGCCTCTATTCGTCGGATTATACCCGGTGGATACAGCGGGAGGACGATTTCTCCTTCTCCTGGATCTACGGGGGCGACATCGTGGATGCCTCGCGCATCCGTCTGGAGTTTCATGCCATCGATGAACGCATGCTGGTCAAGAGGACGGCAAACGGTCTGGAGGTCGAGTTCTACGACCACATGGGCAATCAGTATGTAAACTGCAACAACGTGGCCGGGGAGACCGCCGACGGAGAGATGGTCGGAATCGCTGCGATGAACCTGCAGAAGAAAGGGGTCGGCCAGGCCGATCCGGACGAGATCGTCACGGCCCGTTCCGACGGTGCCACGGTCCGTTTTACAGTCTATGAGAAGGTCGCCTCTTCGTCCACGGTCGGTTATGAGAACTTCAGCTATGAGGTTGAACCTGTGCTTACGGCCCGTCTGAACGACATGCTCGGAACGGTTCCGGCCGACGATTTCCTCTTCGTGACCGGCCTAAGGACGAAATACGTGCTCCATGTGGACAATACCCGTGAGATCGACAATCTGGCCGTTGCGCTGCGCAAGGGGGACGGAACGATCGAGCTTCGGGGAATCTTCCAGGGGACCCTGCAGCCGACGCTCGTGTCGAAGAGGGTCGATCTGGATCCCGACCAGGTGCTCGACATGAAGGGCAGCGACTGTACGGGTGACTACATCGACGATCTGGCCTTCCTGATGAAGGACAATTTGGTCCGGATCTATACATGCGATTTCGGGGACGATCAGCAATTCGAATACCTCCGGTCGATCCCCGACTGCGGCAAAAACAGCCGGAAGATTCTGGCAACCCGTTGGACCACTTATTACAAAAACGAATAACGATCGGAAATGAGAATAGTGCATTATTTGCTGTTCGCCCTTTTGGCGTGTGTGCAGTTGATTGGATGCGGGAGCGGCGCCCGGACCTTTTCCATCCAGGGCGATACGTTCCTGCTCGACGGGGATTCCGTGGTTCTCCGCAGCGGGGAGATTCACTTCGACCGGATCCCCAAGGCTTACTGGCGGCATCGTCTTCAGATGCTCCGGGCAATGGGACTCAATACGGTATGTACCTACCTCTTCTGGAACAAGGCGGAACCGGAGCAGGACCGGTTCGATCAGCGGAATTTCGATGATATGGCGGAGTTCTGCCGGTTGGCGCAGGAAGAGGGCCTTTGGGTCATTCTGCGTCCGGGACCGTATGTCTGTGCGGAGTGGGATATGGGCGGACTTCCCTGGTGGCTGCTTCGGAAAGAGGGGATCGGTCTGCGCTCGCAGGATCCCTATTTCCTGGAGCGTACCCGGAAGTACCTGAACAAGGTGGGTGAGACCCTGGCTCCCCTGCAGATTACGCAGGGAGGTCCCATCCTGATGGTCCAGGTCGAGAATGAGTATGGCCACTGGGGAACGGATACGACCTATCTGGGAATCATCCGCGACTATCTTGTCGAGTCGGGCTTCGACGTGCCGATGTTCCAGTGCGACTATTTCGCCCGCCTGGTCGATCGGCGCGAGGATCTCTTCTGTGCCGCGAATTTCGGGACGCACGAGGATCCCCGCGTTGCGCTGGATTCGCTCCGGAGCGTCATGCCGCAGGGTCCGCTGTTTGTTGCGGAGTTCTATCCCGGATGGCTGGACCATTGGGGAGAAAGGCACGGCCGGGTGGCGACCGATGCCGTGATCCGGCAGTTGGACTATTTCGAGAACCATCGGGTGTCGTACAACTTCTATATGGTTCATGGCGGCACGTCGTTCGGCCTCTGGAGCGGGGCCAATTTCAATGTCGGCGGGCATTACGATCCGCAGACTTCGAGCTATGACTACGATGCTCCGATCAGTGAGGCCGGTTGGGCGACTCCGAAATACGAGGCAATACGCACTTTCCTCCAGCAACGGCTGCCTGAAGAGACGTTCCCGGCTGTTCCGGAGCGTCCGCAGACGATGGCCGTGGCCGAGTTCACGCTCGAAGAGACAGCTCCCGTGCTGGAAAACCTTTCCCGCCCCGTTCTCGACGATACGCCCCGCAACATGGAACATTACGGACAGGGGTTCGGCTATGTCGTCTATTCGACGACCCTGCCTCGGGACGCCTCCGGCAGCATCGTTTTCGAAGGCGTTCATGATTTTGCCGTCGTGTTGCTCGACGGGAAGGTGATCCGGACGCTGGATCGCCGGAAAAACGAGACGGTCTGTGAGTTGCCGGCAGGCCGGATGCACGGGGAGGCCGAACTTTCGGTTATCGTGGAGGCGATGGGCCGGGTCAATTCGGATGTCTATCTGGGTGACCGGAAGGGACTGGTCGGGCCGGTTGTGCTCCAGAACGGGACGAAGCGTATGCCGCTCGAGAAGTGGCGGATCCATACCGCCCCGTTGCAGAACGATCAGGCTCCCGCAGGTCTCGAATTCTCCCCGATGACCGTTCTGCCCGATCAGCCGGCCTATTATCGGGGATGGTTCGAGGCGGACGAGGCGAAGGACACCTTCCTCGACATGCAGAACTGGGGCAAGGGTGTGGTCTGGGTAAACGGCCATTGTCTGGGCCGGTTCTGGAACATCGGTCCGACGCAGACGATGTACCTCCCCGCCCCGTGGATCGTGCCGGGACGAAACGAAGTGGTGGTTCTCGACCTCCTCACTCCGTCGAAACCCGCATTGCAGGGCCTTGAAAATCCGATTCTGGACGATTGCAGGGAATAACGGTTTTGTCTTATGAAAAAGACGTTCGAATCTTTGCTTGCCGTACTTTTCGTCTTGTGCGGGAGCGCCTCGTTCGGGGCGGAGAAGGCTCCGGTGGACTATGTCAATATGTTTATCGGGAGCTGCGGCCCTCACGTGACCGAATACGGCGGGACGACGCCGGCCGTGAGCGATCCGTTCGGGATGACCCAGTGGTGCGCGGCGACCCGGCTCAACAAGATCTCCGCGACCATGTACCACCATGCCGACGACCGGCTGATCGGGTTCATGGGAACTCACCAGCCCGCGATCTGGATGGGCGATTACGGCTATTTCACGATGATGCCCCAGAGCGGCGTTTTGCGGACCGATCCGGAACAGCGGGCCGTCCCCTTGGAGCGAGACACCGAATGCGGTACGCCGTATTATTACACGGTCAGCCATACCGAACCCGACGGAAGCCGGATCCGGACCGAATTCACGGCTACCTCGCGCAGCTCCTTCTTCCGTTTCGCCTATGCGGACAGCGGGGCCCCGATGCTCATGATCGAGGCCGGCCGCATGTGCGAGGGCGGGGGGATCGAGATTATTCCCGAGCGGAACGAGATCTGGCTCTACAACAAGGAGCGGTTCGATGCCCATCTCGGACCGCGGCTCTACCGGTTTGCCTGCTATTACGTGCTGAGGTTTTCGGAACCGTTCGCCGATTTCGGAACCTGGGCCGACGGGACCGTCAGCGAGGGCCGGCGGAGCGATGCCGCCCCGAATGTCGGCGGTTATGTCCGTTTCGCCTCGGATGTCCGGACGGTCGAGGTGCGCATCGGCTCGTCGTTCATCGATTACGCGCAGGCTGCCGATAACCTCGACCGCGAGATCGGTCGGGAGCGGACCTTCGAGCAGGTGAAGGCCTCCGGCCGGGATCGATGGAACCGGGAGTTGTCGCGGGTTTCGATCAAGGGGGCGTCGGAGGATGACCTCACGGTCTTCTATACGGCCTTCTTCCGCACGCTGCAGTACCCTCGGGAGTTCTCGGAATACGGAAGGTATTACAGCCCCTTCGACGAGCGCATACATGAAGGGACCTCCTACACTGCCTACTCCCTGTGGGATACCTTCCGGGCCCAGCATCCGTGGCTGCAGCTGGTCCAGTCGGAACGGGTCGATGCGATGGTCCGGTCGTTGGTGCAGATGTACGAGGAGTCCGGATGGATTCCCAAGTGGGCGAATCCGACCTTCACCAACATCATGATCGGCACCCATGCCGACGCCGTGATTGCCGACGCCTATGTCAATGGATTCCGGGGTTATGATCTGGAGGCTGCCTACCGGGCCATCCGCAAGGATGCCTTCACTCCGCCGACGCGCGACGAACACTATCGCTGGGGAGACCGCGATTTCTGGAACGGCGGCTACGAGGCCCGCGCCGGCCTGACCCACTACATGAAGGCGGGGTACGTTGCGTCGGACAGGACCGACGAGTCGGTGGCCTCGACGCTCGAATATGCGCTGGACGACTATTGCATCGCCCAGATGGCCAAGGGGCTTGGGCACATGGAGGATTATCGGGTCCTGATGGAACGGTCGCGGAACTACAGGAATCTCTACAACCCGCAGACCGGATTCTTTCAGGCACGCCGGAGTTCCGGGGAGTGGGATGCCGATGATGTCGGATTCACCGAAGGGGCCAACTGGACCTATCGCTTCTGCGTGATGCAGGATGTTCCGGGGCTGATCGAACTCATGGGCGGGCGCGACGCCTTCGTGAAGGCTCTCGACGAGAACTTCGACAAGGGGCACTACCGCCACGACAACGAGCCAGGACACCATTATGTCTACCTTTATGCGCACTGCGACCGGCTGGACAAGATCCAGACCCGTCTGCCCGGGATCCTTGCTGCAAACTACCGGAACAGTCCCGACGGCCTCTCCGGCAACGACGACCTGGGACAGATGTCCGCCTGGTATATTTTCAGTGTCATGGGCTTCTATCCGCTCACTCCGGCTTCGGGCGAGTATGCGTTGGGAATACCGGCCTTTGAGGAGTTCGAGCTGGCCCTGTCGAACGGCAATCGGTTGAAGATCGTGGCCCGGGACCGCAAGAAACACCAGACGATGGAGGTGGTGCGTTTCAACGGGAAGAGGCTCGACCGTCCGTTCATTCCTGTCCGGGAGATCATGCAGGGCGGGGTTCTGGAGTTCAGTACCAAATAGTTGGGATATGAGACGGTGCCTGCTTGCCTTGCTGGCGTGGGCCGGTTTTTCCTGCCAGAACGGTGCGGAGATCCGGCAACGGTCGGATTTTACGGCCGATTGGCGGTTTGCCCTGGATGCCGACGGCGATTTCTCCGATCCGGATTTCGACGATTCGGCGTGGCGGGAACTGAACCTGCCGCATGACTGGAGTATCGAGGGCGACTTTTCGCCCGACCATCCGGCGACTCCCGGAGGCGGGGCGCTTCCGGGCGGCGTCGGATGGTACCGGAAGCGTTTTACCGTTCCGGAGCGTGATCGTGACAAACGCTTCTTTGTCGATTTCGACGGCATTTACCAAAAGAGCCGGGTGTGGCTCAACGGTCATCTGCTCGGATATCGGCCGAATGGTTATGTCTCGTTCCGGTATGACCTGACGCCCTGTCTGAATTATGGGGCGGAGGAGAATGTACTGGTCGTCCGGGTGGATAATTCGGAACAGCCGAATTCCCGGTGGTATTCCGGTTCGGGAATCTACCGAAACGTCTGGCTGGTACGGACCCATCCGGTCCACGTCGGACTTTGGGGAACCTTCATCACAACGCCGGCCGTCGGACCGGATGAGGCAGCCGTGGCCGTCCGGACCACATTGTGCAACGATTCCGCCGATCCGGTGGCCGTCGAGCTGGAGACGGCGCTTTATGATCCCGAGGGTAACCGGGTCGGGGAGTGCCGCACCGGGCGGGTCGGCATTCCTGCGGCTTCGGATACCTCCGTGCTGCAGGAGGTGAAGGTCCCGGACCCGGAGTTGTGGTCCGTGGATGCTCCCTCCCTTTATCGGGCCGTTTCGACCGTGCGGATCGGGGGGCGTACCGTCGATCGGTATGAAACCCCTTTCGGCATCCGTTTCATGAGGTTCGATGCGGATCAGGGCTTCTTCCTGAACGGAGAGCCGCTGAAGATCCTCGGCGTCTGCCTCCATCACGATCTGGGCTGTCTGGGAACCGCAATCAACAGGCGGGCGCTGGAGCGTCAGCTCGAGATCCTCAAGGAGATGGGGTGCAATGCCATCCGGACATCGCACAACCCTCCGGCTCCGGAACTGCTCGAACTTTGTGACAGAATGGGTTTCCTGGTGCAGGACGAGGCGTTCGACATGTGGCGGAAGCGGAAAAGCGAGTATGACTACAGCCGCGACTTCCCGGAGTGGTACGAACGGGATTTGACCGACCACATCCTGCGTGACCGCAACCATCCGTCCGTGTTCATGTGGAGCATCGGCAATGAGGTTTACGAGCAGTTTGACGACGTTCGGGCGGATACCCTGACCCTGCAGCAGGCCAACGTGCTGCTGAATGTCCCCCGCACGGCACGTGCGGCCGGCGGGACGGACTCCGCGTTCAACATCAATTCGTGGATCGCCGTGCAACTGGCCCGGATCGTGAAGAGCCTGGATACGACCCGAGCCGTGACCTCGGGGAATAATTTCGCCGATCCCTCGAACAACCTCTTCCGGTCGGGAGCGATGGATGTCTATGGATTCAACTACAACCTGGGTGTTTATCGCGATTTCCAGAAGAACTTCCCCGGCAAATGCTTCATCGCCTCGGAAACCACCTCCGCATTCGCCACGCGGGGCCACTACATCATGCCTTCGGACCGGCGGTATGCATGGCCCGAGACCTGGGATCAGGCCTTCGACCGACCCGTCCATGCCTGTTCGTCGTATGACAACAATTGTGCGTTGTGGGGCTCGACTCACGAGGAGAACTGGCGTGTGGTGAAGGATCTGCCCTGTTGTGCCGGCGTTTTCGTCTGGACCGGTTTCGACTATCTGGGTGAGCCCACGCCCTTCTGGTGGCCGTCGCGCAGCTCCTATTTTGGTATCGTGGATCTGGCCGGATTTCCCAAGGATGCCTACTACATGTATCAGAGCGAATGGAGCGACCGGACGGTGCTCCACCTCTTTCCGCATTGGAACTGGACACCGGGCGAGCCGGTCGATGTCTGGGCCTACTACAACCGTGCGGACGAGGTAGAGTTGTTCCTGAACGGGCGTAGCCTCGGGGTCAGGAGCAAGGAACCGGGGCAGTTCCATGTCTGGTGGCGGGTGCCGTTTGAACCCGGTACGCTGCGGGCAGTATCCCGCAAGGACGGAAAGGTGGTGCTGACCCGGGAGATCCGGACGGCGGGCGCTCCGGCGCAGATCCGCCTGTCCGCCGACCGGGAACGGATTGCGGCCGACGGAAAAGACCTCTCGTTTGTGACGGTAGAGATAGTGGACCGGGAGGGCACGCTCGTGCCTGATGCCGATACGCAGCTCCGTTTCCGTGTGGAGGGCTGCGGCTTCATTGCCGGAGTGGATAACGGGAGCCAGACCAGTATGGAGCCGTTCAAGGCCTCGCAGCGGCGGGCATTTCACGGCAAGGCGCTCGTTGTTCTGCAGAACGATGGCCGGAAGGGAACGGTTCGACTGACGGCCGAAGCCGACGGCATGCCCCCTTCCACCATGTCGGTCCGTTCCTGCTCCGAGCCTTGATTCGTCCGGTGAGTTTGTCCGTTTCCCGTGGAGCCGCCTCCCCGATTTTGGCGGTTTCCCGAATAAAGTGGTATCTTTGCGCGGGGAGTTCCCCGAGTTAAAATCTGATCCGACTAAATTCTGCGAACGATGATTGACGAAATCCTGGAATACAACCGCCGATTCGTGGCGGAGAAACGGTACGAACGTTTCATTACCGACAAATATCCCAACAAGCGGATTGCTATCGTCACGTGCATGGATACCCGGCTGGTGGAGTTGCTGCCTGCGGCCCTGGGATTCCGCAACGGGGATGTGAAGATCATCAAGAATGCCGGCGGTACGATTACCAATCCCTTCGACAGTACGGTCCGCAGCCTGCTTGTGGCCATCTACGAGTTGGGTGTGCAGGAGGTGATGATCATCGGCCATACGGGATGCGGCGTGCAGGGCATGGACAGTGCCGAGATGCAGCATCTGATGCGTTCGCGCGGGATTCCGGACCAGCATATCTCGCTGATGAAACACTGTGGCATCGATCTCGACCGCTGGCTGCACGGCTTCGACGATACGGAGTCGGCCATCCTTGAGACGGTCGATCTGGTCCGCAACCATCCGCTGGTCCCCTCCGATGTTGTGGTGAAGGGGTATATCATGGACTCAACGACGGGTGCGCTGACTCCGATTTCGGAGTAAACTGGATCGGAAAAGCCAGAATCACTGCGGACAGGCTGTCAGCCTGTCCGTTTTTTTGTATGTCGATTGCCGGGGAAAATCCGCCGAAAACGACCCCGGGTCCGTTAGCCGGAGAACTTCTTTGTCCGAATCGGGACAAATCGCAATCATGCAAAACGAAAAACCGCGTCAAACTTTCGTTTAGCGCGGTTTCTGGTGCCCAGGACAATTATATAACTATACAAAAAATGAATAGCCGAAAGTTGCCCTTAATATATGGGAAAATCTGGATTTTGTAGCTGAAAATCAATGTAATAAAAAATTTGAAAAGTTGCATCTTCAAGACAATGATTGTATATTGTTGCAGTTTTCTTGTGCAAAAGAAGAGAATTTGCACAAGGTATTATCAACAATAATCAAGAAAGAATGGCGACTGTAAAGGCTTTTTTAAGGACTTCTACAAAGAAGTCAAAACCTGTAAATGTGCGGTTCCGTTTGAGTGACGGAAGTAGAGTGCAACTTTTTTATAAAAGTAAACTGACGATTAATCCGGCTCTTTGGGATGCCAAACGGGAAGAGATAAAATCGAAGGTCTTATATGATGCCAAAGAGCGGGTAGAGTTCAATTCTAATGTGGCAAGGATAAAAACGATTATCAATCAGCTGTATCTTCATGCAGGTTACAGGCAGGATTTGACTTCGGAATGGCTTTCGGCTGAAATAGACAAGGCTTTATATCCTGAAAAATATAAAGTTGAAGAAAAATATACATTCTTTGATGTCTTTCAAGATTTTTTGGAGAAAAGAAATGTATCACAGGCTCAAATTAATGCTTGCAAAGTGTTGGGCAGGGCATTAAAGAGGTATGAGTTATATGAAATAGCCGTTCGCCGGAATTCATTTGTTTTGGACTTGGATACTTTTAATACGGAGACTATCTGTAATTTTGATAAATTTCTTCGGGATGAGCATTTGTTTTATGATCAGTATCCGCAACTTTATGTAGCTGTTCCGGAGAGTCGGACTCCAAAGCCCAGAGGACAAAATACGATTAGTGGTTTGATGTTGAAACTTCGGACGTTCTTTTTGTGGGCCATCAGAGAGGGGAAAACTAATAATAATCCATTTGTCAATTACTCTATTGGGGAGTGTGTTTATGGCACTCCAATCTATATTTCTGTCGAAGAACGTAATAAACTCTATCAATATGATTTTTCGGAGAATCAATACCTTGCGGTTCAACGAGACATATTTGTGTTTCAATGTTTGATAGGATGTCGGGTAGGAGATTATTTCAGAATGACAAAGGACAATATTATTGATGGAGCCATTGAATATATTGCCCGTAAAACAAAAGACGGCCATCCTGAAACATTGCGGGTGCCGTTAAATAAAACGGCGCAGGAGATTTTGGATCGTTATCCAGTTGTGAAAGATAACAAGCTACTTCCCTTCACCTATCCCCAGCAGTATAATGATGATATTAAGTTGATATTTAAAACTGTTGGTTTAACAAGATTTGTTACCATTCTTGATCCTACCACAAGGATGGAGAGGCAGGTACCACTAAATGAAATTGCTTCCTCGCATTTGGCTCGAAGAACATTTGTCGGTAATATTTATAAGAAAGTGCAAGATCCAAATCTTGTTGGAGCCTTATCTGGTCATGTCCCGGGGAGTAGAGCTTTTGCGAGGTACAGAACGATTGATGATGAAATGAAAAGAGAGTTGGTTGCTGCTATTGAGTAGTGGGAATAAAAAAATATTTAAGATTTTTTGAGTCTTGTTTTATCCCGTAAAATAGGGGAGAAACGGCAGATAAAAATATAAAAGTTATATCTGTAAATATAACATTATCAGTTTGTTAATTTCTTTTATCGGGAATAATTCCATATATTTGCCAAACCCGAAGTTGGGTAGCTGTCACCTCCTATGGTGTCTGGCGGATTGATGATAAAAGATATATGAAACGGAATGTTATTGGATTTGTTGAACAGTGGTTCGAATGTTACGGTTGCTGTATCTATTCGAGAACTGAAAGTATTTGCAGATTATTTGATTGCTGCAACCCGGCGGGAGCTGGAGGATGAGATTGCTGCTCAAAAGCAAGAAAAGTATTTGACAGCCAAGCAGGTTAGCGAGATTCTTAATGTGCATCCATCAACAATAAGTCGATGGAAGGAACGGGGCTATTTGATCCCTTGTGAGATTGGGGGCAAGCGGAGGTATAAGCTGAGCAATTTAAAAGCATTGTTGGGCAATGCAGCGAAAGGAGGCTCCCATGAATAAACGGCTGTATGATACGGTGGGTCTTCGAATGCCTATTACCTATGAGGAATTTGTGAAGGTTGCGGAGCGATTATCCAATATTAAAAAGCATGGTACCTGTTTGGAGGGTAATGCCAAGAATTTCAGAGTTATATTAAGGTCAAAAGGGATTTATTTGGTCGGAAGCGTAGCGACTTTATTGTATGGGACAAATCTACATACATTGACCAATGAGGAGATACCATTGGCCATTTATAAATTAGGGGAAATCTTGGGATTGGATTTATTCAAGGCACAAGTGGTTTCGTTGGATTTGGCACAAACCTATCATACTCGTGAGAATCCAGCTTTCTATTTTGATTGTTTAGGCTTGCATACTACCTTGAACAGACATACGAAAATAGGCTCATTGTATTATGGATTCAGGACGGACGGACGTAGGATATTACCCAAGCAACTTTGTTTTTACGATAAGGGTGCGGAGATAAAGTCGCATGGCCATCAGATTAAAGGGGATTGTTATTTGCTTCGTTACGAATTACGGTTGAGAAAACAATTGCAAAAGCAATTGAATCTGGAAAGACCTGTAACAGCAGATATGCTGATGGATGAACGTTTTTTTTACTCTTTGTTGAGGTTTTATCAATCGGAGTATTTGGCAATCAAGAAAGAGCCTTATTATATTGGAGTCATTGATCTTAAAAGAACAGAAACCCCTACACAAACCTGCGATTTGTTGCTTGCAAAATTACTGGTTGATCAGCTGCAAAAATGTCCTGATTTTTTGAATGAATTATACACAAAAGTCAAGTCTTATTCTATCTACAAGCAAAGTGTTTATTATAAGCGGCTGAAAGAACGTTTTGAAGATATACTCGGCAAATATGCTTTTAACGAACCGTATGATCTGATCAAGGAACTTGACGAAAAGATCCTATTATAACCATGATATGAACTTAACAAATATTGTTATTAATATCTATTAGGTAATGGAATACAGAATATAGAAATAACAAAGACCTGGGTTGATAGCTTTATGAATTATAGAGTTAGAAAGTGTTTGAGACATTGGTCTGTTCAAGATGCCTGATTATAGGGACAAAGGTCTTATCTTTGAAATAAGAAAGGATTTAAGGTAAAATCCGTATATTTGTACTACAAACAAAATAAAGGAAAAAGAGCCAACAGAAAAATAGTAGAATCGACATATTGGCAAATAAAGCGTTAGCTTATTCTTGATTCTGAAAATCGCCAAATTAAAAGAATCCCCAAGAATAGAGTTGATGCTCATGTATTCTTGCATGGGCTTTTACTTATTTGGGGAAAGGTGTTTGGCGATACCTCAGAAACGAATAAGATTTGAGCTCATGCTTTTTGTTTGCAAAATTCTTTGGCAGAGGGACATCCTATGGCATTCAATAGTGGTAATTTTAGTTCCGAGAACTAAAAACTATTGATATGGATACACTTATGTTGGAGAAGAAAGTCAAACATGTGTTGGAGCATTTTGGAAAAGAAGTAAATGATGATTTCTTTCAGCGGAATTACATTGGGATCAGTTCTACTCTGTCAACCTATCTTATTCTGAAAAGAGCCTATCATGAAAAAGGAGTTAAGTTTTATGGTGATTTTATAAATGCTTTTTCTCTTTTTTATGGGATTAAACGGTTTGTCTCGGATGAGTTCATGGAAAAGTATTTCAATAAGATGGAGACTTTGAGAAATACGGATACCTATGATATTCGTGATTTGACGGAATATTTGGTTGATTCGAATGCCCGGGACAGAAATAAGCAAAAGACTGAAAAAGTGCAGTTTTCATTCGTGACCAAATTGCTGAATATCATGAATGATGCAAAGTATCCGATCTATGATTTGAATGTGGCTACAGTGTTTGGATTTGCAGTTCCCTATCAGCCAGATATTAAAGACAAGATTGATAAATATGTGGAACTATATGAAATCATCCAGAGGGTGTATGAGGAGGTTCTAATTGTTTATGCAGACAGGATAGCGTCTTTTAGAAAGATGTTTGATTGTGTGGATGTTACTGATTTGCGTGTTGTGGATATTATCACCTGGAAATTGGGAGAGGAATTGCTGAAAAAAAGATCAGAGCATAAGTAATCAAGTATATGTCGAAAGTTGGGTATATCCAAAGGTATTTATTGATCATACGGCACATTCGGAGCCATCGGTATATCAGCATGGAGGAATTGTGTGCTTGTGTGGAAAATGATCTCAGCCTGTATGATGATTCGGAAAGCATAGGGACATCTTCGAGAACCATTAAACGGGATTTGCAGGAGATCAGAAAATATTTGGGTATAAGCATTGATTATTCCAAAGCCAATAATGGGTATTATATCCCGGAAGATGAGGATCAACAATCCGATCTTGAACGAGTGTTGGAACCATTTGATTTATTGAGTTCCCTATATGCCGAAAATAAGTTGCCCGGCTTTGTATTTCCTGAAAAACGGCAGCATAAAGGTACAGAACATTTATATCCCTTGATTCATGCCATTAAGCGGAGTTGTATAGTTGAAATCCTTTATGCAAAATTTGATGATACGGCTCCTCAATTGAGGGTTGTGGAACCCTATGGCTTGAAAGAGTATCATGGCAGATGGTATCTTCTTGCCAAAGAGGTTCATGGCAGGATCGAGGAGGCAGGAGAGATTAAAACGTGGGGGTTGGATAGGATCTCTCATATCACAATCAGTTCCGATCGTTTCTCCCGAGATCGGGACGTTGATGTAGAAACAGAGTATCAGAATTGTATTGGTATCTATTCTGACAAGGATAAACCCGTAGAGGAGATAATTTTATCCTTTCCGCCTATGGGAGGTCGCTATCATGTTGCACATCCTTTGCATGAAAGCCAAGAGGTTATTTTGGCTAATGATCAGGAATACAGAATTCGATTGCAGGTCCGGATTACCTATGATTTTATGATGGAGTTGTTGTCTCAAACACAAGATGTAACAGTTTTGGCTCCACAGCATCTTAAAAATGAATTGATCCGTATTTATGAGCAAGCCATTCAACGGACGGTTGGTCAAAATAGGGGCTGATTCTTTTTTAAATAGAAAGGATATGACTGATTTTTCAAGGTCGGGTAATATTCATATCCGGACAGATTAAGAGAATGCAATAAAGAAAGGGAGAACCCGGTTAAAATGACTTGTAGATGAAAACTATGATTCAACTTGATGATTTGGAAGCATTGGGATGGGGCTCAGATGAGTTGATCCTTTTTACCAGAAAGGAAGATCGGAATAATCCGCTTTGTCTTGCGATAAAGGTTTGTTTTGATAGTAGAACTTACTACATTGATCTTTTGCAGCGATTCTTGAAGTTCGGGGTTTATGAGGAGGTCTCATTGGAGTCATCAGTCCAAAATCATTATATGCAAAAGTTGAAGACAACTTTTCCGGGAAACTTGCAACAAGAGTTGCTTTCAGGCTTTACAGAGGAATTGGATAGGTGGGTGAATTTGAATGATAAGTTTAAATATGAGGCAGAATGACAAGAGAACAATATGAAGATCGTTTTTGGAAAGTATCAGATGAAAAATGGAATGAACTTGTAGAAAAGGGTCTTGTTCCTGAAGATACTCCTAAAGCTTGGGCAAAGTGGAATGAAATGATGAAAATCAGAAAGCCCATACCGTATAATGATGAACATTTTGATGATTATCCTGTTGACTTTACAGAAGATGAAATTCTATTTATGGGGAAAATGGATTTGGTCCGTTTTGGGGGAAAGTTCCTAGGAGAAGCAGGCTTGTATATGCTATGGACTGAATAATTCTCAAATAGATATTGTTCGGAGATTTGTTTTAGATATCTCAAGGATTTTATTTAGTTTGGAAATAACCATATCTTGTAAAGATGATCGTTAGTTTCGATAAGGAATAAAAAATAGCAACAGATTTATTCTATTGCTATAAAACGATTAGAGAATATTAAATCAAATAGAGAGGTTTTCTGATAATATATCTAGATCTACTCCTGAAAAGTCTTTATCATTGGTTAGCAATACATAATCTTTAGCTTGGCATAAATTAATTATTGCTTTATCTGTAAAATCCAGGCCGGAAGGAGTTAGCATTGGGTGGATATCCGTTTTGTCATAGACTTTGCCATCTATTGTAAAAATTGAAGATATGTGCTTTATTAAAGCATAAGTCCTTGATTCGACTTTTCTACCATCTGTAGAATTGCGCCATTGCTTATACAAAGCAGTCCCCCCTGAAGTTTTATAATTCTCATAATTTAATCTTAGTTCTCGATTTACTACCTCAGATAATACATTATAATCAAGGATCAAATTATTGCTATTATGAATTAAAGCACTAAAAACTTCGCCGTATTTTTTTGGCCAATTTTTCATGCTCGATGTTGCAAAATAAAGGTACAATACAACATTGGCATCAAAAAAAATGTTTCGTCCTTTGAGCTTGGGGATGTCTGCTCGTCGATATACCTGACTCATAAATGCTATTCTTCAAGTATGCGTTGAGTTGCATCATCAAGTTCTGCTTGATGTTTGTAATAGATTGGGGCTCCAGTTTTAACTTTATCCAATGATGCCTCAAAAGAGTCTTTTAGATCATCAGAAATATTAATATATTCAATCTGATCTATTTTCGTTGCATCAAAATCTTTATATAACACACCGATGGCTTCATTCAGAAAGGCCGTGATAACCATTGTTATGTTTAAAAAAGATAATTGAACTTTCTTATCTTCTTTTAATGCCGCAACGATCAAATTATAGACCTTTTGTCCGGCTTCAGGCTCAATACAGAAGGGACTATTTATTACATTATAGATATTAATCTTAAACGGCTCTTCCATATTATCACTCATTTTTTAAACAATACAAATTATCATCATCTGTTTTGATTTGCAAATTTAATACAGTTCCAGGAAATTCTCCTCTAAAAAAGAAGGTATTTTGTCTACCATTAGAATCTTTATAATATCCATCATTACTAATAATCTGCAAACAGCCACCATTGAGATGTAGGAAATTCTGTAATATTGTTAGACCATATCCACCGGGGACACCTCGTTTGGTCGTATTCCCATCTACTAGAGCCCATTTAATCGCATCTATGGCGTTTAAGGTTTTGCCGGTACCTGAATTTACTGTATTTTTTATACCTGCCCCTGTATCTACAATTGAAAAATCGATGCAGTGTTTGTTGGGGAAAAACTGGCCACAAGTATAAATGTAATCTGTTTTAGTGTGCAATCCTGCATTTGTGAATATTTCTAAAATAACTTGTGCGATAGCCATTTGGGCTTTAGGGGTAAATCGGGGTAATTCAGGTCTGTTTAGTAATTTGGTGTTTAGATATTGAGCAAATGCTTCGCTTTCATTCCTTTTGAATCTTATGTATTGAATAGTTGTTCTGTTGCTATCCCATGCCGATGGGTATCCATAATAAGACAAAAAATTATTTTTTTGTAGGATTGTTTGGATGGGCCCCTCTGCTTGTAAGGTTATATTATTCTGTTTACTAAGCAAATCTAGAATGGCTCCAAGAGGTGCGCTCATGTTTGCGCTGAAAAATTGTCTTAAATGAATATTGATGTTTTCAAAAAGGCAATCATTGAAAGCTCCAAATAACCTTATTAGTTGTTGGAATCCATTATAATCATCATTAACACTTTGTAGTGTTTTATCCATATGTTCGTTCTTTAATCCTCAAATATAATATTAATTTTTGATGATTATTGGGATTACAAAATTCTCAAGCATCATTTTTTTGATATTCCTAATACATCAGATACCGCCTCACAATTGCGAGGTGATGTTCTTATGAGCTTGATTGTACTCTTTTAAAGAAGATAAAAAGATAAGATTATTTTTAAGTTTAATTCAATCTTTACAAGGTTGAGTTTTTAGTTATTATGGGCTTTTGTGCAATTCTTGTGCAAAGATAAAAAATAAAAGAGGCAACTGATTGAAAATCAATCGCCTCTTCTTTTGTTTTGTGCCCAGGACAAGACTCGAACTTGCACGAACGCAATTGTTCACTACCCCCTCAAAGTAGCGTGTCTACCAATTTCACCACCTGGGCCTGTACGTTTGAAAGCCATACTGATTGACTTTCGGAGTGCAAATATAGAACATAAATTTCTATTCACCAAATTTTCGGGCCCATAAAGTTTCGGTTTGCAGTAAAAAAACGACCCCGATATTCGGGGCCGTTTCCGTAGTATGCGTGTAATGCAATGCGTTACATCTCTTTCGGGTCGATCGTGCGGATCATGCCGTTCGGCCGTTCAAAGGCCTGCCGGATGCCTCCGCGCTGAACCGCGCCGACGGATTTCACGCTGCGGGTAGTTGCCGATGCGTCGGCTGCGCCAATCAGTTCGAGGGCCTTGTGTACGAGCGGCTCGTCGGGACCGAAATCCACGTACCATCCTCCCGAAGCCGTCTCGCTGACCGCGTAGTCGGGAGTGATGCCCTTCGGATCCACCGACTGCTTCTGGGCGTTGTAGCCCTGGAACGAAATCGGGGCGAATTCGTAGTCGTATCCTTCGATGTTGTTCCACGTGAAGACATTCATGCCGACGTTCTTGCCGTTGGTCTTCGAACCGATGAGCGTCACGGGAAGTCCGATGCCCTTTAGACTGTTGATGACCGCCTCGCTCGCCGATGCCGTACCGTCGCTGACGAGGACATAGAGCCGGCTGAGGTTCAGGGCATAGTTCGCCAGCGAGACGCCGTAATAGTTCGAGTAGTAGAACTTCTCGAAGAAGAGCTTCGCCGTCTGGTCATAGCTCATGCCGAACGTTTCGGAGGTCTGTTTCCAGTCGGCCATCCGCTCGTCGTTGTAGCGGTAGTATTGGTAGACGCGGTCCTGGCATGCGCTGCCTCCGATGCAGGTTGAGAGCATGTTCGAAGTGATGACATGTCCTCCGCCGTTGTTGCGCAGGTCGAGCACCAGATCGGTGATGCCGGCCTCCTTGAGGCTCTTGATGGCGGCCAGCAGGTCGTTGTCGTAGGCGGCGTCGAAGCTGTCGTAGACGATGTATCCGACGTGCGTACCCTCAAGTACCTCGGCGCGGATGATCGGCGTGGGATCCAGACTCACCGACGTGACCTCGATCGGCTGTGCGTTCGCCTCGTTCTTGGTGAGCGTGACCTTCAGCCCCTCCGAGGGGGCGATCAGGCGCGTGAACTCCGTGGCGTAGGTTTGCTCGGTCGGGGTTTTGCCGTCAATCGTGGCGATGATGTCGCCGCGGCGGAATCCGGCCTTGGCCAGCGGTGATTCGGGGATGATGCTCAACAGCGTGAGCCCGATCTGCCCCGTCGGTCGTCCCGACTGGTCTACAAACGACACGAGGGCGTAGTTGCCGATACCGAAACTCGGCACGGGGTCGTCCTTCTCGACACCGTGGTTTACACCACTGCGTGTCGCGGCGCTTCTCTGTCCCGATGAGGGGGTTCGCGAGAGGTAGGAGTAGATGTGGTACTCCCCGTAACGCTCGTTGTATTTCTTGTCGAGCGTGTTGGTCTCCATGCTCATCAGCGTATGGTATACGAAGTTGTCGTAGACCCCGTTGTAGGGCAGCGACAGGTCGCGGTCAAGCGCCCGGTACTCCTCGTTCCACAGATAGTATGCCGCCAGCACCTCGTCCACCAGCACGTTGATCTCGGGAGCTCCGGCCGTACCCTTCTGGAGGATCTTGAAACTCTCCGTGGTGCTGCCCACCGAGATCCGGATGATGGCGGAACGCGGGCTTTCGCTGCTGTTCTCGGCTACGTCGATCCGCAGCGTTGCGGCGCCTTTGTCTCCCGAGGGGGTCAGCACCTCGCACCAGTCGGGGTTGTCGCTCTGCGCGCTCCACTGTCCGCGGGCCGTGAACGAAAAATCCTTCTGTGCCCCGGCGGCCTCAATGGTCTCGGTCTGGCTCCAGGAGCTTCCGGTGATTGCCGATCCCTCCGTCGTCGTGGTCTTGTCCTTGCCGCAGGCAATCGACAGAACCGTCAGCAGCAGTGCTGCCGTCCATCTCACAAATGCATCGAAATGTCTCATAGCATGTCCTGTTTAATAGGTTTGCCGGGACAATATAGTGAAAAATTCCAAAATTGTCACTTTTTCCCGCTGAACTTCATCTCGTCGAGCAGATAGCCGGCCCCGCCGATGCGGTCGATGACGAAGAGCACGTAGCGGATATCGACACCGATGTTGCGGCAGATCGAGGGATCGAAGGCGATATCGCTCATCGTCGAGCGCCACGTGCGGTCGAAGTTGATGCCCACCAGTTCGCCGCGGGCATTCAGCACCGGAGATCCCGAGTTGCCGCCCGTGGTGTGGTTCGAGGCCAGGAAGCAGACCGGCACCGTGCGGCGTCCGTCGATCTCCGTTGCCCAGCGTCCGTACTCCTTCGATGCGTAGAGGTCGCGCAGCGCCTGCGGGATGTCGTAGTCGTAGATCTCGGGGTTGTCCTTGGCGATGATGCCGTCGAGGGTCGTCAGCGGCTTGTGGTACTCGCCGTCGGCATACTCATAGCCGGCGATCGAGCCGTAGGCCACGCGCAGCGTCAGGTTGGCGTCGGGGTAGAAGGCCCGCTCGCCGTCCCATTCGCGCAGTCCCCGGATGTAGGTCGTGTAGAGTGCGTTGAGGCGGCTGCTCGTGAGGTTGCGCAGCGACTTGGTCCCCAGCATCCAGACGATATGCTCCTGCATGCGCTTCGTGTCGCGGCGCAGGGCATTGACGGCCGTGGTGTCGCTGCCGCTCCATACCTGTTGGAAAACCTGCTCGGCATAGGCCTCGGGCGATCCGTATTCGGCCACGCCGTCGAGGAACGTCGGGACCTGGTATTCTGCCGGGCAGCGGCGGGCGTATTCGCCGAAGAGGTAGCGCCACAGGGCCCGTTCGGTCGGCTCTCGGCGAGCGAAGAGCTCCTCGGCCCGCTCCTCGGGGGTGTATTTGCCCGGCAGCGCGGCAAGGGTCTCGAGCGTGATCTCGCGGGCGAAGTAGGGATCCATGATCCGGGCATATTCGGCCTTGAGGTCGCTCACTACGCGGCGGTATTCGGGCTTGTCCTGCGCCCAGCGGTCGAATGCCTCCTCGTAGGCCTTTTTCGAGGCGACGGTGCCGCGGCGCGTGATGCCGAGCACCTCGCCCTGCCACTTCTTCCAGGCGTTGGCGATCGTCGCATGCTTGGCGGCGTAGTGGATCCGCAGCGCGGGGTCCGAGGCCTGGGCCTCGGCGATGATCCCGAGTCGGCCGTCGCGGATGGCGATCTTGGCCGGGTCCGAGCGCTCGGCGATGTAGCCCACGGCATCCGAGAGGATGTACTCCTGCGTGTTGCCCGGGAATCCGTAGATCATCGTGAAGTCGCCCTCCGCGATGCCCCGGGTCGAGATGGTGAAGAACTTCTTCGGGCGGTAGGGGACGTTGTCGGGCGAGTAGGCCGCCGGCTTGTTCTCCTTCGATGCATAGATGCGGAATACGGAGAAGTCGCCCGTGTGGCGGGGCCAGATCCAGTTGTCGGTATCGCCGCCGAACTTGCCGATCGACGAGGGCGGTGCGGCCACCAGACGGACGTCATCGAACTGTTCGTAGACGAACAGGAACTGCTGGTTGCCGTAGTACATCTGCTCGACGGAGGCCTTGTAGCCTTCGCCCTCGGCTTCGGCCTTGCGGATCAGCTCCTCGGCGGTTTCGCCGGCCGCCAGTCGCTCCGTCACCTCCTCCATGCGTACCAGGAAACGGACGTTGAGTCCTTCGTTGGGCAGCTCCTCGGCCCGGGACATGGCCCAGAAGCCGTGGGTGAGGTAGTCGTGCTCGACGGTCGAGTGGCGCTGGATGGCGTCGTAGCCGCAGTGGTGGTTGGTGAGCAGCAGGCCTTCGGGCGAGACGAGTTCGCCTGTACAGCCGCCGTCGAAGAGCACCACGGCGTCCTTCATCGAGGCTTGGTTGATCGAGTAGATGTCTTCGGCCGTCAGGCGGAATCCTTTCGAGCGCATGTCGTCGATGCGCTCGGAGATGAGGCTCGGGAGCCACATGCCCTCGTCTGCCAGTGCGGGCAGCATCGTGAGGGCGGCAAGCAGGGTCAGCAGCGTGCGTTTCATGGGTTTATGAATTGGTTCAGTTCGACATAGACTTTCTGTATGGGCAGCCCCATGACGTTGTAGAACGATCCCTCGATGCGTTCGATGGCGGCATACCCGATCCACTCCTGGATACCGTACGATCCGGCCTTGTCGAAGGGGCGGAACGTATCGACGTAGTAGTCGATCTCCTCATCCGTGAGGGGCCGGAACCAGACGTCGGTCCGCGCCTCGAACGAGTGGATGCGCTCCGTCGTACGGAGGGTCACGCCGGAGACTACCGTGTGGCGGCGTCCCGAGAGGCTGCGGAGCATGGCGGGACGCGCCGTGGGTAAAGAGCGGCGGCATGGCCGCGCGGACATTGAGGCGCTGGAAAACGACAATATGCTGCTGGTCGCTCAGTGCGTCGTAAGTTCGGCGCTGGGCAGGACCGAAAGCCGCGGCGCTCATTTCCGTACTGATTTTCCGGAGGCCGACGATGCCAACTGGCTTAAAAATACCGTGGTGAGGCGGCGTGGGGAGAATCTTTGCCTCTCCTACGAGCCGGTGGAATTCTGTTATCATTCCCCGCGGGAAAATGGAGGCGCGCAGTGGTGATGAGCTGGGTGGATATTCGCCGCTTCGACCCGCTTGATAAAAACGCCTGCCGCACGCAGCGCTATCAGGTCTCACTCGCGCCCGGCATGTCGGTGCTCAACCTGCTGGAACAAATTTATTCCGAGCAGGACGAAACTCTCGCCTATAGCCGCTGCTGCCGCGCCGGGGTCTGCGGCCTCTGCGCCGTGATGGTGAACGGCAAGCCGCGCCTGGCCTGCCGCACCGCCGCGTCGCCGGAAATGCTGCTTGAACCGCTGCGGGGTTTCCCCGTCAGAAAAGACCTTCTGATCGACAGAGAAGCCTACGAGGCTCACCGGAGCCGGCTGCATCTATACCTCGAACGGCAGAGCTGCCGCGGGGCGCGGGCGGAGGCTCTCGAACCGGTCGCGAGGGAGGATTTTGAAAGGTTCAAGATCCCCAGCCGCTGTGTGGAATGCTATTGCTGTGTGGCGGCCTGCCCCGCATACAAGGCGCACCCTGATACATTCCTGGGTCCCTGCTCGTTGGTACTGCTCGCGCGGCACAGCTTCGACCCCCGCGACACGATGGACAGGAGGCCGCTGGCGCTGGAGGCCGGCATATCACGCTGTATCAACTGCAAAAAATGCGACGCCGTCTGTCCGATGGGGATATCCCCGTCTTCGGTCATCGCCGCTCTCAAACAACAAATAGAGGAGGAACATCATGATCTATGATCTTGTGATCAAAAATGCGAAAGTATATCTGAACGGAACCTTTCAGCCCTGCGACGTGGCAGTGTCGGGAGAGACCATTTCATGCGTGGCGCCGTGGGGAAGCGAGTGGCAGGCGGCACGTGAAATAGAGGCCGGCGGACAGTATCTTATCCCGGGGACGATCGACACTCACGTACACTTCCGCGATCCCGGCCATCCTGAGCGCGAGACCTTTTACACCGGCTCGATGGCGGCGGCGGCCGGCGGCGTGACGACCCCCGATCTCCAATCCGCCGCAGCATAACAAGGCCATTCTCGATCACCGTATTGAAGTCGCCAAGCCGCAGGCATGCGTAGACTTCGCCTTTTACGGAGCGGCAGGCGGACGGAGTCTGGAAGACATCGTACCGCTCTCGCACGAAGGGATCGTCGCCTACAAAACGTTCCTGCATGAGGCTCCCGAAGGACGCGCCGCCGAATTTGAAGGCCTCACGATGGGAGACGACGCCCAGCTCTATTACGGAATGCTCGAAGTGGCTAAAACAGGCCTCATGCTGGCCACGCACGCGGAAAACAACGACCTTGTGACGGAGATGACCAGGCGTATGCGCGCGTCCGGGCGCAGCGATCCCATGTCCCACAATGAAAGCCGCCCGCCGATCGTCGAGATCCAGACTGTCGAAAAACTCATCCGTTTCGTCCGCGAGACCGGCGTCAAACTTGAGCTGGCCCATATTTCGACCGACGGCGCGATGGAGCTGGCAAAGCGCGCCAAATATGAGGGGCTGCCGGTATTTCTCGAGACCTGCCCGCATTACCTGTTCCTCGACGAGAACGCCATCGTCGAATACGGTTCGTTCGCCAAGTTCCAGCCCGCCCTTCGTAAACGGGAAACTGTCGATAAACTGTGGGACTACATCAACGACGGCACCGTCGATTATATCGGGAGCGACCACGGCCCATTCACGCTGGCGGAAAAACTTCGCGGCGGCGGCAATATCCACGACGCCTTTGCCGGCACGCCGGGGATAGACCTGCGGCTGCCGCTGATGCTCGACGCGGCCTATAAGGGAAAGGTCTCTTTGGAACGCTGTGTGGAACTGCTTTCCGTCAACCCAGCCAAGTGCTTCGACCTCTACCCCCAAAAGGGTTCGGTCTCTCCCGGCGCGGACGCCGACTTCGTGCTTTTCGACCTGGACGGCACGACGACGGTCCGCTGGGAAAACAGCTACTGCAAATCGAAAGACGCGGGCCACGTATACGAGGGCTGGGATCTGCACTGCCGCCTGCACAAGACGATCGTCCGCGGGCGCGTGGTGATGGACGAGGGCGCCGTCGACCCTTCGGCGCGCGGCTGGGGCGCGCTCGTCAAACCGCTTACGAAGCGTTAACCGGCATCAGGTTTTAAAACAGGAGGGTCCGTGTGAAAAGCAAACGCTTCACACGGACTCTTTTTTAGCGGGAAGGGACGAACATGATATGCCTCTCAACGAAGGGAAACGGGGAGCTTAGCCGTCCCGTCAGATGGGGCCTCTCAATTAATGGGAGGCCCCCCGTTCGATCAGGCCTCCCGCCGGTTATTTTGTCCGGCCGCTGTATTCGTCCAGTTCCATAATTCCGGAGATTATCATATCTTTGGTGACCTCGTAGGGGTATTTCCGCACGTCGATTCCCGCGAGCGCCTTCTCCACCACGGCGGGGAGATCCGCGGGCGATGCGTGGATATCGGCGAGGCGCGTCGGCAGCCCGATGGAACGGCTGAAACGCAGGATCTTGTCGCGTTCGTCAAATTGCCCGTCGACGGTGAGCATCGCCAGGACGCCGAAGGAGACCACCTCGCCGTGAAGATGATGGTTCGCCTCCGTGCCTGGCAGAACGGTGAAGCCGTTGTAGATCGCGTGCGCCATGCCGGTCGTATAGTCCACCTGTACAAAATTTGAGACAAGGCCGGTGGAGACGATGATGCTGAGGATCACCTCGGACAGCTCATAGGTCACGCGTCCGGCACGGCAGTCGGCGAGGGCTTTTTCGCCCCAGCGCAGGATCGGTGCGGAGCACATGGGGCTTAGAGCGATGCCCATGGCGTCGGAATGAGAGGGGGTGTCTCCGCGGGAAGAGATCGTGCATTCATAACACTTTGCCATCGTATCGCCCATCCCGGCCCAGAGATAACGGTCGGGAGCGTCGGCGATGATTTGCGTATCGATAAAAATATGGCAGGGCGGGACCTTGGAGAAGGAATAGTCCTCCCGTCCGGGTGATAGACTATCCCCAGGCTTGTGCACGAGGCGCAGGTCGAGGCGATGGTGGGGAAGGTGAAGAAAGGCCTCCCCGTGCGATGCGCCAGCACCTTGCAAGTGTCGATGGCTTTGCCGCCTCCGACCGCGAAAAGCATGTCGGCCTCCCGCACCTGCGGCTCCAGCATATCCACATTTTCATAACTGCATTCGCCGCCGTACCAGAAACAGCCTAAAGATTCGATGGGGGAACCGTCGATGGCACGGAGGATATTATCCCGCGCGGCGGCAAGAGCCTGCCTTCCCCCGATGATCGCGGCCTTCTTCCCATATTGGGCGCAGATGTTCACGATGTCGTCATAGGCGTCGGCCCCGATAGTATAGCCGGGGATCAATGTTCTTTCCATGTATAACCAGTCCTTTCAGAAACTTGTCTTTTATTCCGCTTTTCCGGGTTCCGCCCTATCAGGGGCAATTCTCCCGCCTATCCCCAGGGAACCGGCCCGCGCGGCGGAGCCGCGATATTCAGGGTGGGCCTCCAGGAATTTTCTGTTTTTGTATATGCCGGCCGTCATAAAGGGAATGATGACGACGGCGATGGCATAATAGCCGCAGTAGCCGTAGCCGTATTTGATGATGTTGGTCAGCCCCGCTAGGGAGATGCCCATGGAGAGCGCGATGATGAACGCCGCTACGATGGCGCTTCTGGCCGTTGAGGAGGAGATGCCGTGAAAGAGCGGCAGCTTCTCAAACCTTGCCACAAAGCCGAAGGTCGTTGTTACTCCGGTGGAGATCAGACACAGCAGCAGGCACATCCCGTACATCGCCGTCAGCCAGCCGATACCCATCTCCCGGCAGGAGGTCAGCGTGGGGATGACGGAGCCGCCATCCACCGACGTATAAAAAGACTTCCAGGAGAGCAGCATGAGAACGGATAGTACCAGCGCCACGGTGTTCATGGCGAAGGATATCCACATGGAGCTGTCACAGGCCTTTTTGTTTATCAGCGGCGTCCCGCAGGCGACCATCGTCGGCAGCGTCACGCACTGGAAGGCGGCATAGGTGAAGCCGTTGAGGATCGCCTGGGGAAGGTCGGAAAATCCGCCGGCCTTAAAATCCGCGGAGAGCACCGTGCCGATGCCGCCGTTTTTAACGATGCCTATAATGTAGATCGTAATGGCGGTCGCGAGGATGGCGATCCCCATGTATGTCGTCGCCATTCGCACCAGCCGAGCGCCGAATATGGTGAGCGCCAGAACGAGGGCGCCGACGAGGGCGATGCCCAGATAGTAATTGAGGGCGAAGTACTCGCGCAGCGCGGAGGCCGCTCCCAAGATCGCCGCGGCTACGGCCATCAGCACCATGATGTAAAAGAATATCTCGAACATGACATACAGCCCGTCAAATGGGTGGTAGAGGGTCTGAAACAGCTCCTTGTAGGAGGAGAGCCCCCGTGAATTGTACATAAACATCGCCTCGCGCATGGTTATGGCCAACAGGAGCATGGCGAGGACGGCGGAAAAAGGTCCGAGCCAGCCGAGGCTGACATAGTAGGTATTCGCCTGGTTTCCGGTGGCGAAACCGCCGCCGGCGTGGGCGGAAAACAGCACCGAGCCAACGGAAAAGGCGACGGCAAAGGGAACTTTCACAGATACGTCTTTGTTCATGTTAAAAATCCTTTCTTTCTTCTTTTTTCTTGCGCCGCACTGCGGCGTCTGGCCGAGTCCGCAGGCCAGGCCGAATCAGTCTTTCGGAACAAAAAAAACCCTTCCGTCTTTTCTGTTCCGAAACGGACAGAAGAGACGAAAGGGGAAGGCTTCCGCGGTACCACTCTTCATTCATTCTAAAAAGAATGCTCTTATAGGGGATACAGACATATCCCCGCCGCTGTAACGGGCGGCCGCCCGTCTGCGCTTACTGAAAAACTTCTGCGCAGCCGCTCCGTGACGAGTTCGGCAGCATACTCTTCGGATACCTTGCACCAACCGGCACCTCTCTGGATCGGTATGGCCGCCTACTACTTCACATCATTGCGTTGATCTCAACGACGACTGATTATAATAATTTATTTTTGAAAGTCAAGAGAAGATATTAATGTTTTTACGTGCTTTTACGATAATGTTATCTTTTAAAATTTCACGCGCGGCCGTGCTGTCGGCGGCGATGGATGCGTCCCGGGACAGCCCCGGCCTGTGTCCGCCGCCGGAACGGGCCGGTGGCATAAGCAAGAGGGCGCGGCCCGCAGCCGTGCCCTCTTGCTTAACGTTAGATCATCTCAGTTGTCATGCGATGGCATATGCCTACAGATATCTTGTACTTCTTCTGTATATATTTTCCCTGTAGCTCTGCTTGCCGTCGTTTTCCGCGGCGGCGAGCCGCTTTTCCGTGAAGCGCGCGAAGCGCACGAAGGGCAGGCCGAGGATCAGGTAGATGATCGCGACGATGATGCCGGGGCCGAAGTAGTCGTAGTAGGTCGCCGAGACCTGGCCGTAGACCTTGGTGAGGTCTACCATCGTGATGATCGAAACGAGCGAGGAGTCCTTCAGCAGCGAGATGAAGTCGTTCGTGATCGGCGGAATGACGACGCGGACGGCCTGCGGAAGTATCACTTCGCGCATCGCCTGCCATCTCGTCATGCCGAGCGCGAGAGCGGATTCCCACTGCGTGCGCGGGATGGCGAAGAGCCCCGTGCGGTAGATCTCCGCCTCATAGGCCGCGTAGTTGAGGCCGAGGCCGATCGCGCCGGCCCAGAAGGGCGAGAATTTTATCCCCACCGAGGGCAGTCCGTAGAAGATGAAAAAGAGCTGTATCAGCACCGGCGTGCCGCGGACGATCTCCACGTACCAGGTGGCGATCAGCGCGAGCCAGCGGGGCGCGAAGACGCGCGTCACCGCGAGGAAGAGGCCGAGCGAGATCGCGATCACCATCGCGACGATGGAGACCTCCATCGTGACGAGCGCGCCCTTTGCGAAGAGCGGCATCGCGTCCCAGTATCTTTCAAGGCGCTTCTGCATCGTCAGGTCTGGCCTGTGGGCCTCGGCCCACTCGTTGTAATAGACCGGCTCGTACTTCGGCGGGTCGAAGTCGTTGAACTCCGTCGCCATCACCGGCGTCCAGAGGTTCCACTTGTCATATATCTCGCGCAGCTTGCCGCTGTCGCGCAGCGCCACCAGAGCGCGGTTGACCTCCGTGAGCAGCTCTTTATCCTGCTTGCGGATGGCGATGGCGTAGATTATCTCTCCGATCGGCGGTCCGACGAATTTGATCTCGGGGTTGAAGCCCGCCGAGTAGAGCGCGATCGGCTGGTCGAAGAGCGCCGCGTCGAGACGTCCGTTGGCG
>ERZ857984.498-NODE-498-length-46969-cov-4.901181_pt1 | contig 46969 bp, 38 predicted proteins | sample MGYA00519914_ERZ857984 | MGnify/ENA primary metagenome ERZ857984 (study PRJEB31778, sample SAMEA3449417) | human gut metagenome | biome: human gut; feature: human-associated habitat; material: faeces | place: United Kingdom | collected 2010/2012 ... | reverse complement strand
CCATCAGCACCGAATATCCCGGCAACGGCGGCAGGGCGCTGACCGACGGCGTCCGCACGCAGATTTTTGACACCCAGTCCTGGGTGGGCTTCAACGGCCGAGAGCCGGTGACGCTGACCTTCGACCTCGGCGAGGTCGTGGACGGGCTGGCCGATTTCGAGGTCGGCGCGTTCGAGGAACGGGATTACGGCATCGGCCTGCCCGCCGCAGTCGCCGTGTCTGTCTCGACCGACGGCGAGAATTTTAGCTGGATCGGCTCCGTGCTTGCGCCGGCGGAGGTGTCGGGCACCGAGGCGTACCCGTTCACCCTGCGTCTGGCCGGCACCGTCTCGGCGCGCTACATTCGGTACGAAATCGGCGCGCCCTCCAACACCTGGCTGTTTATCGACGAGGTGACGGCGGTCCGATACGGGGCCGGCGCCGACGGCGACGGGCCGACCTCCGGCGAGGTCGGCGATTACTACGGCGATACCGACATCCCCGAGATCACCGAGCCGGAATACTGGGACCCCTCCGGGAGCGACTATGCGCAGGAGCGCAACCTCATCGCCGGCCTGCCGCAGCAGATTGAGCAGTTTGCGCCGTTCAGCGCGGAGGTGGCGACCACGTTCTATAACTCCAAAGAGGACGCGGCGATACTGACCGACGGCAAATTTGCCGGACAGGCGGCTTACAGCGACCCCGCCTATTTTCGCTTCACGGGCGGGCTGGGCCGGACGATCCTTTACGACCTGGGCAGGGAGAGCGCGGTCAGCTCGTTTGCGGGCAGCTTCCTGTACGAGCTTTCGACCGCCGTCGGCCTGCCCCGCCGTCTGCTGATCAAGGCCAGCCAAAACGGCGTCGATTGGCAGACCATTCACGTCACCGAAGCGTTTAAGACCGGTGAGACGGCCGCGCGCGTCGAGGTCGCCGAGGCGTTTGCGCAGACGTACAGAGCGCGCTATATCAAGTTTGTATTTCCCGTCAATACCCACGTTTACTGCGACGAGCTGGCGGTCTACGGCACCAAGCGGATTCCCGACGACGCCGCCGACATCGTCGCCGACGCCGTCGAGGTCGCCGTCTACCCCGACAAGTACATCACGCCCGACGATTTCCTCGGCGTGAACAATATGCTCCTGTCCTATAATCACGATCCGGCCTCGGCGTCGGGCGGCAAAACGACGGCGGAGGAATACATGCCGTTTGTCGGCTATTATGACCGCGGCGGCAAGCTGGCCGACACCTTCTTCGACTCGTTCCTTTTTCTGCCGTACGGCGCATATGTGAACGAGGAGAACGGCGATTTCACGGCGTGGAACGCTTATGTCGACAACGTGTTCGCCGAGGACGCCAACGTCAACGCGCTGTCCGAGGCCGCCGGGCGGGTGTCGGAGGGACTCGGGCGCGATGTGCGCGTGAGCGTGTTCTTCTCTATCCTCTACACCTGGCCGGACAAAACCTCGTTCGGCGACGTCGACGGCGACGGGGTCATCGAGGACTTCTCGAAGGCGGAGGACCGCAAAAAGGCCATCAAATGGATCATCGACGAGCAGCTTTCGCGCTTTGAAGCGGGCGGCTACGACAACCTCGACCTGCTCGGCTTTTACTGGTATGAGGAGCAGGTGACTTATACCGACCCGCACGAGATGGAGCTGATCCGCTACGCGAGCGATTATGTGCATTCGCTCGGCTATAAGCTGATGTGGATTCCGTGGTACTGCGCGCCCGGCTATACCGACTGGAAGGAGCTGGGCTTCGATATGGCCTGCATGCAGCCCAACTATGCCTTCAGCGGGCAGGCGACCGTCGAACGCCTCTATGACAACGCCGAAACGACCAGGCGGCTGGGCATGTGCGTGGAAATCGAAATCGGTCAGTACGATGCGCAGGCCGACATCCTCCGCTACAAAGAGTATCTGGCCGTCGGCGCCGAAACCGGGTATATGGACGCGGTCAAGTGCTATTATCAGGCCGGGATGCCCGGCGCGTTCTATGCGGCCTGGAAGTCCGCCGACCCGTTTGTGAACTCGGTCTATCACGACACCTACCTGTTCGCCAAGGGCAAATACGATTCGAACGAGGCTGCCGGCGGCGCAATCGCCGACCCGTCCGACCTCGAGATGGACACCACGTCCGGCCGCGGCGTCACCGGCTCGCTGAACGTGGAGACCGAGAGCGACTACCGCGTCCGCATCGAAACCTCGCCGAAATACGGCACGCTCTGCTTCGGCGGCGGCACCGTCACCTACACGCCGCTGGCCGGCTTTGCGGGCACCGACACCTTCACGGTTTATCTGGAATACATCCATGGCGAAAGCAAGACCGCGACCGTCACCGTCCGCGTACATGAGAAATGATATAAGCCCCCGACGCGGGGCGAGAGAGAGGGAAGAAAAACGATGATTGAAAAAATCAGAAACGAACAGACCGACGCGCTCTGCAAGGCGTTCGCATCGCTCAAAACGGTGGAGGAGTGCTACAAGTTCCTCGACGACCTCTGCACGCTCAGCGAGGTCACCGAGATGGGCAAGCGCCTCTCTGCCGCGCGGATGCTGCGCGAGGGCATCACCTACAACGAAATCGCGGTCAGGACCGGGCTGTCCACGGCCACGATTACCCGCGTCAACCGCGCGCTGCGCTATGGCAGCGACGGGTATCATATGGTGCTCGACCGGCTGATGACATGAGCTTTGATTCGCTGGCATGTGCGTGGAGATCGAGATCAACATCGCCGACAATCCCGTCGACGTGGCGCGTTACAAGGAATACCTTGGCGTCGGCGCCGAGACCGGTTATATGAATGCGGTCAAGGTCTATTATCAGGGCGGCCTGCCCGGCGAGTTCTATAAGGCGTATCTGTCCGACAATAAGTATACCAACTCGGTTTATCACGATACCTACGCGTTTGCCAAGGGCACGTTCAGCGAGGAAACGCAGAGCGGTATTGACGAGATTGTCGGCTGCGACGATATGGAGCTGGAATGCCGCGCCGGGTCTGGTGTGAGCGGCCAGTTGGAAATCGACACCGAGGCGAGCTATTCGGTCAAGCTGGCCGTTTCGCCGAAGTACGGCGCGGTCCGCCTGAACGCCGACGGCAGCTTTTCCTATACTTCGCGCAAGGGCTTTGACGTGACCGACACCTTCTATGTCTATGCCGACTATGGCTACGGACTTTCCGACCCCATCGCCATCACCGTTCACGTGAACCCGTAAGGGGCGGTTAACAAGAAAAGGAGATTGCAACCATGAAACGATTCAAACGCATCGCCGCGCTGCTGCTGGCACTCTCTATGCTGGCGGCCGCCGGCTGCGCCGAGAACCCGGCAGACACTTCTTCCGGCACGGAGGGTTCCGAAAGCTCTTCCGGCGCGGAAAGCTCCGATCCCAATCCGTTCGTCGAGCCGGAGGTCAATGAGATCCGCGATACGATCAACGCACTGTACGGCAATGCGCCCGACCGCAGTCTGCGTGCGAACAATATGCTTTCCGGCAAGCTGCCCGAATTTTCCCGCCCCATCAGCACCGAATATCCCGGCAACGGCGGCAGGGCGCTGACCGACGGCGTGCGTGTGCAGTCCTTCGATTCGCAGGCCTGGGTCGGCTTCAACGGCCGTGATCCGGTAACGCTGACGTTCGACCTCGGGGAGGTTGTGGACGGGCTGGCCGACTTTGAGGTCGGCGCCTTCAAGAGCGAGGGATACGGCATCGGGCTGCCGGTCAAGGTCACCGTCTCTATTTCGGAGGACGGCGAAAGCTATACCCAGATCGGGGCCACGCTCGCACCGTCCAAGCTTTCAAGCACCGAGGCGTATTCGTTTATGATCCGTCTGGCGGGTACCGTATCGGCCCGCTATATCAGGTACGAAATCAGCACTACCTCGTCGGCCTGGCTGTTCATTGACGAGGTGACGGCGATCAAATACGAGGGAGAGGTCGACCCCGAGGATCCCGAGCAGAATCCCGGCGATGTGAACGATTACTATGGCGATACCGTCATCCCCGAGATTACCGAGCCGGAATACTGGGATCCCTCCGAGAGCGATTATGCGGAGGAGCAGAATCTCATTGCCGGCCTGTCGCAGCAGATCGAGCAGCTCGGTGCGTTCAGCGCGGAGGTTGCGAATACGAACTATAACTCCAAAGAAGATGCGACGATGCTCACCGACGGCGTATTTGCCACGAAGGCAACCTATGCCGACAGCGCTTACTTCCGTTTCACCAACGGGCTGGGCCGGACGATCATTTATGACCTGGGAAAGGAAAGCGCGGTCAGCTCGTTTATGGGCAGCTTCCTCTATGAGTCGAGCAGCGGTGTAAGGCTGCCCCGCCGCGTGGTCATTAAGGCCAGCCAGAACGGCATAGACTGGCAGACCATCCACACCACCAGCAATTTCCAGACGCTGGAGAGCGCCGCCCGCGTGGAGCTGACCGAATCGTTTGATAAAACGTACAAAGCGCGTTATATCAAATTCGAGTTTGAGGTCATCTCGCACATCTACTGTGACGAGCTGGCCATCTACGGCACCAAGCAGATCCCGGAGGATGCCGCTGACATCGTCGCTGACGAAATCGAAGACACCATATATCCCGACAAGTACATCACGCCCGATGGCTTCCTCGGCGTCAATAATATGCTTCTCTCCTATCACTGCCTGCCCGATGACCTTGAGGGCGGCCGCATCACGGTGGACGAGTATCTGCCGCACGTCGGCTATTTCGATAAAGAGGGAAATCTGACCGACACCTTCTTCGATTCGTTCCTCTATCTGCCGTATACGGCCTTCAACTATTCTGATAACGCCAAGAGCCTGGACGGCTGGAAGTTCTATATCGAGAATCAGTTTGCGGAAAACCGTAACGTCAATGCGCTGAATACTGCCGTTGCGCAGGTGAAGGAAGAGCTGGGACTGGATGATTACACCGTCAGCGTGTTTTTCTCCATCCTTTACACCTTCCCCGAAGCCGGGGATTTCGGCGACATTGACGGTGACGGCGTTGTCGAGAACTTTACCGATATCGAGGACCGCAAAAAGGCGATCAAATGGATCATCGACGAGCAGATCAGGCTGTTTGACGAGGGGGATTACGAGAATCTGAAGCTGTATGGCTTTTACTGGTTCGAGGAAGCCATCAACTTCTCCGACCCGCATGAGACTGAGCTGATCCGCTATGCGAGCGACTATCTGCATTCGCTCGGCTATAAGCTGATGTGGATTCCGTATTATCAGGCCAGCGGCTTCTCCGACTGGAAGGAGCTGGGCTTCGATATGGCCTGCATGCAGCCCAACTACGCCTTCACCGGCACGGCGACGATCGACCGCCTCTATGACAACGCCGCCACGACCAAGCGGCTGGGTATGTGCGTGGAGATCGAGATCAACCAGTACGACTCGAAATCCGATATTCTCCGCTACAAGGAGTACCTTGCCGTCGGCGCCGAGACCGGCTATATGAATGCGGTCAAGTGCTATTATCAGGGCGGCGTGCCCGGTGCGTTCTATTACGCGTATAAGTCCACCGATCCGCTCATCAATTCGGTTTATCATGACACGTATCTGTTTGCCAAGGGCAAATACGATCCGAGCGAGATCATTGACGGCGAGATTGCCGACCCGTCCGACCTCGAGCTGGATACCACGTCCGGACGCGGCGTGTCCGGCTCTCTGAACGTGGAGACCGAGAGCGATTATCGCGTCCGTATCGAGACCTCGCCGCGCTTCGGAGCGGTCCGGCTTGAGAGCGACGGCACCATTACCTACACGCCGTTTGACGGGTTTGCCGGCGCCGACACCTTCACGGTCTATCTTGAGTATCTCAACGGCAACAGCAATCCGGCGACCGTCACTGTTCGCGTGCGCGAAAGCTGAAACGCCGCCCTTCGGGGCGAGAGAGGGAATGGGTTTATGATCGAAAAGATTAAAAACGAACAGACCGACGCACTCTGCAAGGCGTTTGCGTCGCTGAAAACGGTGGAGGAGTGCTATAAGTTCCTGGACGACCTCTGCACGCCAAGCGAAATTACCGAGATGGGCAAGCGCCTGTCGGCCGCGCGGATGCTGCGTGAGGGCATCACTTACAACGAGATCGCAGTCAAGACGGGGCTGTCCACGGCTACGATCACCCGCGTCAACCGCGCGCTGCGTTACGGCAGCGACGGATACTATATGGTGCTCGACCGGCTGATGCAATGAGCTTCGAATCGTATTATGCACTGCATTACGACCGGTTTTCCGGCGCCGATTATGCGTCCTACGCCGCCTTCTTTACGGAGGCGGCGCGGCGCTTTGCGGATATGGAGCTGCGCGAGGCGCTTGATCTCGGCTGCGGCGCGGGCGGGCTGTCCGCAGCGCTGGCCGGGATGGGGCTGGACGTGGTGGGGCTGGACGTCTCGCCCGAGATGCTTTCGGTCGCCCGCGCCAAGCATGGGAACGAAAGCGTTCTGCTGCTCTGTCAGGATATGCGCGCGTTTGAACTGTATGGTACGGTGCAGGGCGCGGTCAGCGCTTATGACTGCCTGAATTATCTCGCCGGTCTCTCCGAACTGTCGACCGTGCTGGCGCTTCTGCATAACTATATCGAGCCGGGCGGCGTGTTCGTATTCGACGTCAACACGCCTTACCGTTATGAGCATGTATACGCCGACAACTGCTTCTGCTTTGAGGACGACGGCGCGCTGCTCGTCTGGCGCAACGACTACGCGCCGAGGACCCGCCGCAACCGGATGGATCTGACGATGCTCGTCCGCCGCGCGGACGGCCTTTACGAGCGTTTCGACGACGTCGCGGTGCAGCACTGCTTCGCGTTGTCGCGCATTGAGCGGGCTGCCGTACAGGCAGGCTTTGCCGTCTGCGGCATCTTCGGCGGTACGGATTTTTCCGTGCCGGCGTCCGACAGCGAAAAGGCGTTTTTCGTACTGAAACGAATTTGAAAGCGGCGGACGCAAAAATGCGTCCATCCGCAGAGCAAGGAAGGAAAAAGCCGAAAATGGCAAGAATCATACGCATTATGACAAGGGACGGCGCCGCGCGCGCCGTATTTGCGGAGACGTGGGACATCGTCGACGAGGCTGCGCGCATCCATCGGACGACGCCGACGGCCACGGCCGCGCTCGGCCGTGTGCTGACATGTGCTTCGATGATGAGCTCGCTGCTGGGCGAGAAGGACGATATTCTGACACTTCGGTTCAGCGGCGACGGTCCGGGCGGCGCGATTGTGGCCACCGGAGACTGGAAGGGGAACGTGCGCGGCTTCATCCAGAATCCCGCTGTCGATCTGCCGCTGCGGCCGGACGGCAAGCTGGATGTCGGCGGCGCGGTGGGAAAGGGGCTGGTGCGCGTGCTGCGCTCGGCCGGCGAGGGAGAACCCTATTGTGGCGTCAACGGGATCGTCTCGGGCGAAATCGCCGAGGATGTGGCGGCTTATTATGCCGCCAGCGAGCAGATCCCCACCGTTTGCGCAGCCGGCGTGCTGGTCGACCGCGACTGGAGCTGCCTGTCTGCCGGCGGCGCGCTCATCCAGCTTTTGCCCGGCGCATCGGACGAGACGGCGGCTCTGCTGGAAAGGAATGCCGCTGCGGCTCCCGCGATCAGCTCGATTTATAACGGCGGCACGCCTGAAGAGGCGGCCGCAATCTATTTGGCGGGGATCGAATATGATCTTTTCGATTCCATCGAATGCGGTTATGTCTGTCCCTGCAACCGTTCGCGAACCACCCGCGCGCTGCTGACGCTGGGAAAGGCTGAACTGGAGGATATGTACCGTTCGCCGGAGGAAACGACGCTGAGCTGCCAGTTCTGCGGCCGGAGCTATGCGTATTCCAAGGAGGAGATCAAGGCGCTGGCCGAAAAAGCCGCGCGGATGGCGCGGGCGTAGTCTGTACGGCTTTGCGGGCCGGGGAGCTTGGAACCGGGCGTTTCAAACTTGTCCGACGGACAAAAAGCGGTGCTGCCGCAAGGCTGCCATCCTCCGCTTCAAGGACCGGAACACGCAGGGACTGCGCGACGGCCTGTACTGCAAGGACGATGACGGGCGGCCTTTGTTTTTGAAGGGAAGCGGCATTGCCGGACGGGCGTCTTCGGTTGGGCTGCGGCGGAGGCGGTTGCGGCCGAGCCGGACTGTGAAGAGATTCTATGCTTTGCAAAAGGCTGTCCGGTCGTCCCGTCGGGCAGATACGCGCGTTTGCCCGGCCGGATATGCGGAGACGACTGCGTATGCCTTAAACCTGTTGTACGGAAATGGGGCCGCCCTATACGGCGGACGATGGATCAAAGAAAGGTGGTTTATTCCGATGACGGCAAGAGAAAAGCTCCTCCCCCTGCTGGAGGAAAAGGGCGCCGACTGTGCGCTGCTTCTGGACGAGGTCTCGATCCGCTGGCTCACACGCTTTGCCGCCAGTGACGGCGCGGCGGTTGTTGACCGCACGGGCGTGCGGCTGCTGGTGGATCCCCGCTACTATGCCGCGGCCAAGGACGCCGCGGCGGCGAGGCTCCTGCCCGCTGATGTTCATCCCGAGCCGTTCACCGGCGGGCTGCTCGCCGCGCTGGCGTCCCTCACGGACAGGAAGGTGCTGGTCGATTCCGGACGGCTGACCGTGCGGACGGCTGAACGGCTGCGCGGGCTGCTGTCCGGCGGCGAGCTGCTGTTCTGCGATGACGTCTGCGGGCCTTCGCGCCGCGTCAAGGCGGATTATGAACTCGACTGCATCCGCCGCGCGCAGAGGATTACCGACGGCGCGTTCGAGCACATCTTGGGATTTATCCGTCCCGGCGTGACCGAAACGGAGGTCGCCGCCGAGCTGGAATACTTCTGCCGCAGAAACGGTGCGGACGGGATGGCGTTCGAGACCATCGCCGTCTCGGGGAAAAAGAGCGCTTATCCGCACGGCGTTCCCGGCGATGTGGCGCTGACCGAAAATGCGTTCCTGACGATGGATTTCGGTGCGCGCGTGGACGGCTACTGCTCGGATATGACGCGTACCGTCGTACTCGGACGCGCGACGGATGAAATGAAGCATATTTACCAAACCGTGCTGGACGCACAGGAGAAAGCCATCGCCGCCGTGCGCGGCGGTGTGCTCTGCAGTGAGGTCGACGCGGCTGCGCGCAGCCATATCGACGAAAACGGCTATGCGGGACTGTTCGGACATTCGACGGGGCATTCCCTCGGACTGGAAATCCATGAGCGCCCCGCCTTTTCAGCCGTATGCGACGAAAACATCGGGCCCGGCACCGTGATGACCGTTGAGCCGGGCATCTACGTTGAAGGACTCGGCGGCGTGCGCATCGAGGATATGGTGCTCGTCACCAAGACGGGCTGCGAGGACCTGACCCATTCGCCGAAGGCGCTCATAGAGCTGTGAAGGACGTCCAATCTGCAAAAAGCCCTTGACAAAGCGGCCGGTTTGGTATAGAATAAAGCGTAAAAACACATGAAAACGAGATAGTGGAGGAATTTTTATGATATCCGCAGGCGATTTCAAAAACGGCCTGACCTTTGAAATGGACGGCAACGTGATGCAGGTCATCGAGTTTCAGCACGTCAAGCCGGGGAAGGGCGCAGCCTTTGTCCGTGCCAAGCTGAAGAATGTCATCTCCGGCGCCACGCTGGAACAGACCTTCAACCCCACGGCGAAGTTCGCCGCTGCCGTCGTCGAGCGCAAGGACATGCAGTACAGCTATTCCGACGGCGATCTGTACTATTTTATGGATAACGAAACCTACGATCAGGTGCCTCTGAATTCGGATAAGCTGCCCGACAGCTTCAAGTTTGTCAAGGAAGGCATGGAGTGCCGTCTGGTGTCGTTCAAGGGCAACGTTTTCTCAGTCGAGCCGCCGATGTTTGTCGAGCTGGAGGTTACCCATACCGAGCCGGGCGTGAAAGGCAACACCGCCACCAACGCCACCAAGCCCGCCACCGTTGAAACCGGCGCCGAAATCAAGGTGCCGATGTTCATCAACGAGGGAGATGTCATCAAAATCGATACACGGACGGGCGAATATCTGGAACGTGTATAAAGGGGTAAAACGCTTCGCGTTTAACTCCCATGCAGCTTCCGCAGTCTCAGGCATCCGGCGCGGAGCGTCAAGAGCTGCGTGCAGGCACGCAGATTTGTCTTAGGCAGGTATTTTGTCGGATGAGGCGGCGTGTGACAGAGTGTTGGATGTACTTTGCTGATTGGAATGATTTTGAACGGTGCGCCGTGCGCGCGATGTCCGGGGCCGATGTGCCCCCTCAATAAATTGAAAGGAAGTACGAAACATGAACATTTCCGAAAAAGCCGCATACCTGAAGGGGCTTATCAGCGGCATGGAATACGACGTCAATACCAAGGAAGGCAAGCTGTTTGCGGGTATTATCGACCTGCTGGAGGACATTTCGCTTTCCGTTCTCGATCTGGAGGACGAGACGGCTACGCTCGGCGAATATGTCGAGGAGCTGGATCATGACCTTGGCGAACTCGAGGAAGATTGCTACAACTGCGACTGCTGTGAGGACGACGACTGCGATTGCTGCGGCGATTTTGAGGAACTGAAGTGCCCCGCCTGCGGCGAGTCCATCTATCTTGATCCTGACGCTATCCCTGAGGATCATCTCATCGTCTGCCCGTCCTGCAACCGCGAAATCGAGGTCAAGGTAGAAGAGGCCGAGTAATACGAAAACGCAGTCAAACGGGAAGACAAAAAGCCTTCGTATGATATATATCAGATTTTGCTCGCTCGCAAAATCTGATTATGCCCGGTTTTTTTGTGCGGTTTTGAATTGCGTAACAGTATAAGACCGGCTTTACACGGGGAAAGGCGGCCCTTCGCGCCGGACGCCGGCGAAAGGCCGGCGCCTTTCTCCTTTTCTTTTGCGAAAACGATACAAAGGGAGTGTAATTGGGATGAAAAAAGCCATCAACATCGGTATCTTTGCGGAGGATACTCCATATGAGCAGATCTTCGCCTGCCTGAAGTCGGCCGGATATGCAGCCGCAGAATTGAATCTGTTTGAAGAAAAAAAGCCGTTTCCCTCGCTGTGGAACGGCGCGGACGAGGCTGAGCTGAAGGCGGTCGCCGCTTGCGCGGCCAAGTACGGCATCGAACTGGTCGGCGTGGTTTCCGCTGCGTTCTGGAACCATAAGCTCACCGCCGAAGACGCGCAGGAGCGCGCACGCGCTGCCGAAACGCTCCGTACGCTTGTACGCGCGGCAGCGGCGCTCGGCACCGATTCCGTGTTGGTCGTTCCTGGCGTGGCGGACGGCTCACAGTCGTATCTGCGGGCACTGGAGAACGCGCATGGCTGCATCGCTGCCGTTCTGCCGGAGGCGGAGGAAAAAGGCATATGTCTGGCGATCGAAAACGTATGGAATAAGCTCTTTTGCTCGCCCGTCGAGCTGCGCGATTATATCGATTCCTTCGGCAGCAGGGTCGTTAAATCCTATCTTGATGTGGGAAATATGTGCAAATGGATGTACCCGCAGCATTGGGTGGAGGTGCTGGGAAGCCGTATCCATCGCGTGCATGTCAAGGGCTATAATACTGACAACAATACCTTCTGCGGACTGCATGAGGGCACGATGGACTGGCCGGCGATCATCGGCGCACTGCGCACATACGGCTACGACGGGTATATTACCGCTGAGCTGTGGGCAGACGGTGATGTGGAGGAGGCCGTGCGCGGCATCTCTGCGGATATGGATAAAATTCTGGCAAGCTGAAGCATAAAATAAAATATTTTTTGAGATGAAAGAAAGGCGGTAAAGATTATGGCGGAAAGACTCAAGGCGGCGCTCGTCGGCGTCGGCAGCATGGGCCGCGGCCATCTGGACAACTATGTAAAACTGCTCAAAGAAGACGACTCGGACATCGAGATCGTCGCGCTCTGTGACGTGGATGAGAAGAAGTTCACCAATTACAAGGCCGACTTCAACCTCGGTCCCGTCGGCGAGGACGGTTACGATTTTGATGCCTTCCGTCTCTACACCGACTTGGACGAGATGCTCGAGAAGGAGACACTCGATATGGTCACGCTCGCGCTGCCGACCTACCTGCACGCGTGGGGGACCATCAAGTGCCTGAATAAGGGCATCAATGTGATTTGCGAGAAGCCGATGGCGACTACATATGAGGATTGCCTGAAGATGATTGAGGCGGCCGAGAAGAACGGCAAGCTGCTGATGATCGGCCAGTGCCTGCGTTTCGCCACGCCCTACCTTACACTTAAAAAATATGTCGATGAAAAGATTCTCGGCGAGTGTGTGGCCGCGTATTTCTTCCGCGGCGGCGACACGCCGCTGTGGTCGTACCAGAACTGGCTGCTCGACCGTTCGCGCGGCGGCGGTGCGCTGTTCGACCAGCATGTCCACGATGTCGATGCGGTCAACTTCATTTTCGGCCGTCCCGACCGTGTTTCGACAGCGGCCAAGACGCTGTTCGAGAAGAGCGCCTACGACACCTGCTCGACCAATTATTATTATGACAATTCCGACCGCCCGATCAACACGCAGAATGACTGGACGCTGTCCGGCCCGCATTTTTATCAGGATTTCCGCGTCAACTTTGAGCGAGGCACGATTATCCGTGATAAAAACGGTATGACCATTTATCACAAGGACGGCAAGGTCGAACCGGTCGAGCTGCCGCCGGAGAATCCGTATTATCTGGAAACGGTGTATTTTGCCGAATGCATCAGAAAGGGCTGCGCGCCTGACCGCATCCCCGCGCGCGATACGGCGGAGACCGTCCGCATCGTGTTGGCGGAAATGGCATCGGCCGACGCACATGGGAAAATCGTCAATGTCTGAACCCCGCAGGATCATCGACGTGCATACGCACGTCTTTCCCGATAAGATCGCACAGCGCGCGGCCGATAACGTGGCCAATTACTACGATCTCGTCATGGAGGCCGACGGTACCGTCGCCGGCCTCCTCGCGGGCGCACAGGGGCTGGACGCACGGTTCGTCATTTCGTCTGCTGCGCTTAAGCCCGAGCATGTGGTCACGGGCAACGATTTTCTGCTTGCCGCCGCTGCCGCAGAGGAACGCTTCGTCCCGCTTGCGTCGGTGCATCCGGATATGGGAATTTCCGCCGCAGTGGACGAGCTGGAGCGCGCGAAGGCGTGCGGCGCGCGCGGCGTCAAGCTCCACCCGGATTTTCAGCGTTTTGTTGTCGATCGGGAGGACATCTTCCCCATCTACGAGGCCTGCGCCGAACTGGGGCTGCCGATCCTTTTCCACGTCGGCGACCGGAACAGCGACGCGTCCTCGCCCGCGCGCGTGCGGCATATCGCCGACCGCGTGCCCGAGCTGAAGGTCATTGCCGCGCATATGTGCGGCTACAGCGTTTGGGACGAGGCCGAGCGTGAGCTGATCGGTACGCCTGTGTATACGGATACGAGCGACGCGCTCATCGGACTGCCGCCCGAGCGGGTGTATGCGCTCATCGAAAAGCATGGGCTCGACCGCGTGATGTTCGGCAGCGACTATCCGCTGCGCACGACGCGCTCGGCGTATGACGCGCTCATGAAGCTGCCGTTCGATGAGGCGGAACGGGAGCAGATCTGCCGGAAAACGGCATCCGGCCTGTTCGGTTTGTAATACGAAAACGCAACAGACCCGTATAAAAAACCTTCGCATAATCCATATATGCAGGATTATGCCCGGTTTTTTGTATGGGTTTTCCTTGCGTTTGTGTATAAAAATATGAAAAAACCTCTTGACAAGTCGGGGAAATGGGTGTATAGTAAGAGAGTAATCTGAAGATACGGGAGCAGTTTCGATTCTTATGAGCAAAGCACCGGTAGCAGCGAAGTTTTACTTTTTTAGCTTTACCTACTTTTATTACGGTAAGGCTTTTTCGCGTTTCGCTGCCCGGGAGAACGAAAGTGTGAATTGAACCATTTCGTCTGTCCTCGCCACACGGCCGCAGTGAAACACTGCGGCCGTTTTTTTCGTCTTTGGGGCCCCTTGGACGAAGGGCGCGCACGGACCCCCCGTGTCGCACGGCTGCGCTTCTTTTCATACGATTTCTTGGTCAAACGGTTTCAAACCGTTTGACCACCCGCGGCAAAGGCCGCCAAGAAACAGATATTGTATGGCATATTTCCCCGGACTTTGCCCGGAGCGTCAATCGCTTTTGCGAATGACGGATGAAAATGTTTTCAGCATTTTCATCAAATATAAGTATAAGGCGGCGGATTCGCGGTCCGCTGCCGCAGAAGATGCGCCTGTCGCGCCGAAACAAAAAAAGGAGTCGAGCATTATGGTAGTATTGTTGAAAAAAAATCCCGATCCGAATCAGGTCGATAACCTCGTCGCGTGGCTGAAGGGCCAGAATCTGCAGGTGCATATGAGTGAAGGTACCACGCAGACGATCATGGGGCTCATCGGTGATACGACGTCGATTGATATCGATTTGCTCAAGGCGCTGGACATCGTCGAGGATGTCAAGCGCATTCAGGAACCGTATAAGAACGCAAACCGCAAATTCCATCCGGCGGACACGGTCATTGAGGTCGGCGGCGTGAAGATCGGCGGCGGCAATTTCGCCATCGCGGCCGGCCCCTGCTCGGTCGAGAGCGAGGAGCAGATCTGCCTCGTCGCCGGGCTGGTCAAGGCCAGCGGCGCGAAGCTGCTGCGCGGCGGCGCGTTCAAGCCCCGCACCTCGCCGTACGCCTTCCAGGGGATGCGCGAGGAGGGCATCCGTCTGCTGTTGGAGGCCAAGGAGAAGACCGGCCTGCCCATCGTGACTGAAATTATGGACCTGTCCCACCTGCCGCTGTTCGAAAACGTCGACGTCATCCAGGTCGGTGCGCGAAACATGCAGAACTTTGAGCTGCTCAAGGCGCTCGGACACACGGATAAGCCCATCCTGCTCAAGCGCGGCCTGTCCTCCACCATTCAGGAGCTGCTGATGAGCGCCGAATATATTATGGCCGGCGGCAATGAGCGCGTGATGCTCTGCGAGCGCGGCATCCGTACCTTTGAGACGGCGACGCGCAATACGCTCGACCTCTCCTGCATCCCCGTGCTCAAATCGCTCACCCATCTGCCGGTCATCATCGACCCCTCACACGCGACCGGCGTGGCCAAGCTCGTGCCGCCGATGGCGATGGCCGCCGTTGCTGCCGGTGCGGACGGGCTGATCATCGAGGTGCACAATGACCCGCCGCATGCCGCCTGCGACGGCCAGCAGTCGCTCACGCCGCAGGCGTTCGACGAGCTGGTGCAGGGGATCGAAAAGCTGCGCCCCTACGCGTACAGGTATTGAGGCGATGCGCATCGGAATCGTCGGGCTCGGCCTCATCGGCGGCTCACTGGCCAAGGCGCTCAAGGCGTATACCGACCATGAGGTGCTCGTCGCCAACCGCACTGCGGCGACCGCGCAGGCCGCCGTTGCCGCAGGCGACGCGGACGGGCTTCTGACTGACGAGGCGCTGTCCGGCGCTTCGGTCATATTCGTCTGCCTGTATCCCGGCGCTACGGTCGAGTATGTCCGCGCGAAGGCGAAGCTGTTTGCCAAAGGCGCCGTCGTGGTCGACTGCTCGGGTGTGAAAACGCCGGTCTGCGACGCACTGTTCCCTGTCGCGCGCGGGAACGGCTTCGTGTTTGTCGGCGGCCATCCGATGGCGGGGAAAGAGCAGTCGGGCTATCGGGCGTCGGAAGAAACGCTCTTCCGCGGCGCATCGATGATCCTCGTGCCGGACATCGACTCCGGGCTGGAAAAGCTGACGCGGCTCTGCACCGAGATCGGGTTCGCGCGCGTGGTGGTCACGACCGCTTCGCAGCACGACCGCACCATCGCCTATACCTCGCAGCTTGCGCATATCGTGTCCAGCGCTTATGTCAAGAGCGATACCGCGCAGAACGAAAGCGGCTTTTCGGCCGGCAGCTTCCGCGACCTGACGCGGGTGGCCTATCTCAACGAGGAGATGTGGACCGAGCTGTTCCTGGACAACCGCGGCCCGCTCTGCGCCGAGCTGCGGACGCTTCTCACCCATTTGCAGGAATACCTTCAGGCCCTCGAGACGGGGGACGCCTCCCGCCTGCGCGCGCTGCTTAAAGACGGCAGAGAAAGGAAGACCGCGATTGAAAACGCTCACCGTACACGCGTCTGAAACCTACGACATCCTCATCGGGGAAAATATCCTCGCCTCCGCGCTCGCCCGGTTCGCCGGGAGCGGACGCTTCTGCCTGGTCACCGACAGCAACGTCGAACCTCTTTACGGCGATCTGGTCCGCGGGCTTCTCAAGGCGCACGGCTCCGTGAGCGGCTTCACCTTCCCGGCCGGCGAGCCATCCAAGACGCTCGGCACCTTTTCTCTGCTGCTGGAGCACCTCGCTTCCGCGGGGCTGACCCGCAGCGACACCGTCGTCGCGCTCGGCGGCGGCGTTACCGGCGACCTGGCGGGCTTTGCGGCGAGCTGCTATCTGCGCGGCGTCCGCGTCCTCCAGATCCCGACCACGCTGCTGGCGATGATCGACTCGTCGGTCGGCGGCAAGACGGGCGTGGACCTGAAGGCGGGCAAAAATCTTGCGGGGACCTTCTGGCAGCCTGCCGCCGTCATCGCCGACACGGCGCTGTTGTCTACGCTGGATAAGGACGTTTTTGTCGACGGTATGGCAGAGGCTGTCAAATACGGCATGATTGGTTCGGAAGAACTGTTTGGCGAAATCGAACGGGGACATCCCGATCTGGAAGCGATGATCTTCGCCTGCATCGACCAGAAGCGCCGCTTCGTCGAAGCGGACGAGCGCGACACCGGCAGCCGTCAGTTTTTGAATTTCGGCCACAGCTTCGGCCACGCCATCGAGAAGGAGAGCGGCTATGCGGTCAGTCACGGCTCGGCGGTCGCCGCCGGGATGGTCGTTGCCTGCCGCCTGTCCGAGACGCTCGGGCTCTGCGGTCCCGACACGACAAACCGCCTGCGTGCCGTGCTGCGTTCCTGCGGCCTGCCCGACGGCACGCCCTATCCGCCGGCTTCGCTCGTCGATACGCTGCTGCTGGACAAAAAACGCAGCGGCGACAGCATTACGCTCGTCCTTTGTAAGGGCGTGGGACGCTGCATTCTGCGCCGGATGCCCTTCGACGAACTGCGCGCGCTGACGGCGAAAACCTTCGCGTAGGGAGGGAGAACGATGGACATCACCATAACGCCGGGCAGGCTGGCTGGGACGGTCGCCGTGCCGCCCTCCAAGTCCGACCTGCACCGCAAATGCATCGCGGCGGCCTTCTGCGCGGGCGAGACGGCCATCCGCGCTTCGGCGCTCTGCGGCGATACGCGCGCCACCCTCGACTGCCTTGCGGCGATGGGCTTTGCCGTCTCGTTCGACGGCCAAGCCGTCCGCGTCGGCGCGCGTGACGAAGCCGTCCGCACCGCTGTCCTCGACTGCGGCGAAAGCGGCTCCACCGCGCGCTTCCTCCTGCCCGCCGCCGCGTATTTCCTCGATTCCGCCACGCTTACCGGCCATGGACGGCTCCCCGAACGGCCCTTTGCCGCGCTGACCGACGCGCTGCGTGCGTGCGGTACGGCCGTTTCCGGCGACCTGCTGCCCATCACCGTCTCGCGCGGGCTGCATCCCGGCGTTTACCGGCTGCGGGGGGACGTCTCGTCGCAGTTCCTGACCGGCCTGCTGCTCGCCCTGCCCGCGCTGGGGCAGGAGAGCCGCATCGAACTGACCACGCCGCTGGAAAGCGCGCCCTATGTCGAGCTGACGAACCGCGTGCTGCGCGCGTTCGGCGTGGAGGTCGAACAGACGGGGAACGCCTTCCGCATCCCGGCCGGCGCCGTTTACCGCGCGCCGGAGGGGCTGTCCGCCGAGGGCGACTGGTCGTCCGGCGCGTTCTGGCTGCTGGCGAAGGCGCTCGGCTGCGACGTTTCCGTCACCGGCCTATCCGAAACGTCCGCACAGGGCGACAGGCGCGTGACCGCGCTGCTGGAGGAAATCCGATCGCCTATGCCGTCGCGCGTCATCGATATGGAGGATATCCCGGACCTGCTGCCCGTGCTGGCAGTGGCAGCGGGGGCATCGTCCGGGCGGACGGTATTCCGCGGCGCTTCGCGGCTGCGGCTGAAGGAAAGCGACCGGCTGCAAAGTGTCTGCGCGGGCCTGCGGGCCATCGGCGGCTTCGCAGAGGAGACGGCGGACGGCGTCATCGTCGAGGGGACAAACGGCTTTGCGGGCGGGCGTGTGGACGCCTGCGGCGACCACCGCATCGCGATGGCCTTCGCCGTGGCGGCGGCCGCTTCCCAAAAGCCGGTGACCGTCTGCGGCGCCGAGAGTGCCGCGAAATCCTACGAAACCTTTTTTCAAGAATACGAACGGCTCGGCGGGAAGCTGACCGTGGAAGGGGGTGCGCGCGTGTGAGCGCCTCATTTGGAGAAAAATTGAAAGTAACCGTGTTCGGCCAGTCGCATTCCGAGGCGATGGGGGTTGTCGTCGACGGCCTGCCCGCCGGGCTGCGCATCGATATCGAGCATATGCGCGCGTTTATGGCGCGCCGCGCGCCGGGCGGTAGTCCGCTGGCTACCGCGCGCCGGGAGGCTGACGAGCCGGAGCTGGTGTCCGGCGTTGTGGACGGCGTCACCTGCGGTGCACCGCTGTGCATCCTTATCCGCAACACCGACGTGCGCAGCAGGGATTATGACAGCCTGCGCCGCGTCCCTCGTCCCGCCCACGCCGACTGGCCGGCCTATATCCGCTTCGGCGGGCATAACGACATTCGCGGCGGCGGCCAGTTTTCCGGCCGGCTTACCGCGCCGCTCTGCGCGGCGGGCGCCGTCGCACTCCAATGCCTGTCGGCACGCGGAATCGCCGTCTATTCCCACATTGCGTCGATCGCGGGGATTCCGGATACGCCGCTCGACCCCGTTTCGCCCGATACGGCGGCGCTGGAGGCGCTGCGGGAAAAGCCGCTGCCCGTGTTCGACACGCAGGCGGGCGAGGCGATGGCGAAGGCGATTCGGGCCGCGGCGAAGGATGGAGACTCGGTCGGCGGCGTGATCGAATGCGTCATCACCGGCCTGCCCGCCGGAGCGGGGGAGCCGCTGTACGACAGCGTAGAGAGCAGGCTGGCGTCGCTGCTGTTTTCGATTCCCGCCGTCAAGGGCGTGGAGTTCGGCGCGGGCTTTGCCGCCGCTTCGCTGCGCGGCAGCGAGAACAACGACGGCTATACCGTATCCTCCGGCAGGGTGTGCACGCTGACCAACCACAGCGGCGGCATCTGCGGCGGGCTGACAACCGGGATGCCGGTCGTGTTCCGCGCAGCCTTCAAGCCCACGCCGTCCATCGCGCACGAGCAGCGTTCGGTTTCGCTGCCGGAGCTTGCGGACACGACGCTTACCGTCACCGGGCGGCATGACCCCTGCGTCGTCACCCGCGCCGCGCCTGCGGTCGAGGCCGCAGCGGCGCTTGGAATTTACGACCTTTTGCTTTGCGCTAACCTTTGAAACGGATGAAAGGATTGAAATGTATTTATGGATTTGAATGAGATCAGAAACGAGATTGACGGCATCGACGACGAGCTTGTCCGTCTGTTTGACCGTCGGATGGCGCTTGCCGGTGAGATTGCGGCTTATAAGCGCGATAACGGCCTGCCCGTTTCCGACCGCACGCGCGAGCGCGAGATCGTCAGCCGCGTGACGCAGGGGATGGACGAGCGTCTTGCCGCCTACACGAAAGTGCTTTTTTCGACGCTTTTCGACCTCAGCCGCTCGGTGCAGGACCGCGCGCTGCAAGGCCCCTCCGCACTGGCCGATGCAATCCGCAGGGCGGCGGAAACAACGCCGCGCGAATTTCCGTCCGGCGCGACCGTGGCCGTGCAGGGGCGCGAGGGCTCCTATTCCTCGATCGCCTGCGACCGGCTGTTTCAGCGGCCGTCGATTATGTATTTCAATACCTTCGAGAGCGTGTTTCAGGCTGTGGAAAAAGGCTTCTGCCGCTACGGCATCCTGCCCATCGAAAACAGCCTCTACGGGTCGGTCACCGAGGTGTACGACCTGATGAGCAAATACAACTTCCATATCGCGCGCAGCGTGCGGATCAAGATTGACCACGCGTTGCTGGCCAAGAAGGGCACGAAGCTCTCGGATATCCGCGAAATCGTTTCGCATGAGCAGGCGCTCGGGCAGTGCGCCGATTTCATCAAGTCGCTCGGCGACGTCCGCGTGACCGTATATCCCAATACCGCCGAGGCTGCCCGCGCCGTGGCTGAAAGCGGCAGGGACGACATCGCCGCGCTCGCGTCGCACGACTGCGCGTCGCTCTATGGACTGAGCGTGCTGAAAACAAACGTGCAGAACAGCGATAACAACCATACCCGCTTCATCTGCATTGCCAAGGACATTGAGATTTATCCCGGCGCCAACCGCGTCAGCCTGATGCTCACGCTGCCGCACCGCCCCGGCTCGCTTTACCGGCTGATGGCCAAGTTCGCCGCCCTCGGGCTGAATCTGACCAAGCTCGAAAGCCGTCCCATCGAGGGTATGGACTTTGAATTCATGTTCTACTTTGATATCGAAGCCGACGTCTGCTCCGAGGCGGTGCTCGGCCTGCTCGGCGATCTGGACAACGCACCCGAGACCTTTAACTTCTTAGGTGCGTACTCGGAAATATGAGCTTCGGACTGATCGGCGCGAAGCTCGGCCATAGCTGTTCGCCGCGCATCCACGCGCTGCTGGGGAACGGGGATTACCGCCTCCTCGAGCTGGACGAGTCGGCGCTTGGAAAGTTTTTTGCCGCGCGCGATTTCCGCGGGATCAACGTCACCATCCCCTATAAGCGCGCCGTGCTGCCGCTGCTGGATCAAGTGGACGAACGCGCGTCCCGCATCGGCGCGGTGAACACCGTCGTCCGCGGCCCGGACGGCTGTCTGATCGGCTATAACACCGATTTCGACGGCTTTCAGGCGCTCTGCGCGTATGCGGGCGTGGAGCTCTCCGGAAAGCGCGTGCTTATCCTCGGCTCGGGCGGCACGTCGCAGACCGTGCGCGCCGCCGCGGAGGCGGCGGGCGCGTCGGAAATCCGCACCGTCTCGCGCAGCGGCGCGCTGAATTACGAGACGATGTACGGCCTGCGCGATACCGAGGTCCTCGTCAACACTACGCCGGTCGGGATGTTCCCCGACAATGACGGCTGTCCGGCCGACCCCGCCCGCTTTCCCAATCTGGCAGGCGTGCTTGACGTCGTCTATAATCCGCTGCGGACCGAGCTGGTCGCCCGCGCCCGTGCACTTGGCCTGCCCGCGTCGGGCGGGCTGCCGATGCTGGTGATGCAGGCTGTCCGCGCGCATGAGCTGTTCTTCGGCTGCAAGGTCGAGCCGCAGACGGCCGCGCGCGTGCTGCAAACGATCGCCGACGAGCGCGCCGACTATGTCCTCATCGGGATGCCGGGCTGCGGCAAGACCACTGTCGGAACGCTGCTTGCCGAACAGAGCGGCCGCCGCTTTTTCGATCTGGACGCCGAAATCGCCGCCCGCAGCGGCAGAACGGCCGCCGAATGGATCCGAACGCGGGGTGAGGACGCCTTCCGCGCGTATGAGAGCGAGGTCTGCGCCTCGCTGGCTGCGGAAAGCGGCGCCGTCATCGCCTGCGGCGGCGGCACCGTCACGCGTTCGGAAAATATGCGCCGCCTGTGCCGCAACGGGACGGTAATCTGCCTCACGCGTCCGTTGGACGCACTCGCCACCGCAGACCGGCCGCTTTCGGCGGACGGTGTAGCTCATCTCTACAAGGCACGGCGTCCGCTGTACGAAGCATACGCCGACCTCACCGTCGAAAATGACGGCGACCCGGCGCAGACCGCCCGCGAAATCCTTGCGCGGGTGCGAAACAGAAAGGAGCCGCTCTGATGCGAATCGCTGTCCTCAACGGACCCAATCTCAATATGCTCGGCATACGCGAGCCTGACATTTACGGCCGAGCCGACTATGCGTCGCTTGTTGAAACGATCGAAGCCTACGCACGGGAAAACGGTGCGGAAGTCCTCGTGGCGCAGACCAATTCCGAGGGCGGGCTGGTCGGGATGATCCAGCGCTGCCTCGGGCGTGCCGACGGCATCGTCATCAATCCTGCCGCCTATACGCACACGAGCGTGGCGGTTCTTGACGCGCTCAAGGCCGTCGCGCTGCCGGCCGTGGAGGTCCATTTGTCCGATGTCTCCGCGCGCGAGGACTTCCGGCATCTTTCCTACGCGGGACAGGCGTGTGCGAAGACCTTCGCGGGGCTGGGCTTTGCGGGCTACCTGCGCGCCGTCGACTGGATGCTGGAAAATGTGTCCCCGCGCGAAGCCTATACCGGTGCGCTTTCGGAGGTCGCGGAGGGGGAACGTCCCCGCATCGCCCGCTTCGAGAGGCTGCCCGACAGGCCCGACGTCCTGCTGCCGCGCCGCGCCACGGCCGGAAGCGCGGGGTACGACTTCTTCGCGCCGGCGACCATCGCGCTTGCGCCCGGAGAGGGGACCACGGTCGATACCGGTGTGCGCTGTTGGATAGATCCGCGCTATGTACTGCTGCTCCTCCCGCGCTCGTCGCTCGGGTTCAAGTACCGCCTTGCGCTGGACAACACCGTCGGCGTAATCGATGCAGACTATTATTTCGCCGACAACCTCGGACATATCCGCATTCGGATGACCAACGGCGGAGATAAACCGCTTACAATCGAGAAGGGACAGGCATTCGCGCAGGGGGTGTTTGTCCCCTACGGCCTGACGGTGGATGACGAAGCGGACGGCCGGCGGACGGGCGGCTTCGGCTCGACCGACAAGCGATGAGGACGCTGTATATCGTCGGCGGCGCGATGGGCGTGGGAAAGACGACGACCTGCCGCCTGCTCTGCGAGCGGCTGGAAAACAGCGCCCTTCTCGACGGCGACTGGCTGTGGGACCTGCATCCCTTCCGCGTCACCGATGTGACGAAGCGGCTGGTCTGCGATAATATCGTTGCTGTCCTGAATAACTTTCTCGCCTGCTCGGAGCTGGAAAACATCGTTTTCTGCTGGGTGCTGCATCGGCAGGACATATTGGACGGGCTGCTTTCCCGCCTGCACACGGCGGGCTGGAACGTCCGCCGCATCTCGCTGACCTGCACGGAACCGGCGCTGCGGGCGCGGCTGGAGAAGGACGTCCGCGCCGGACTGCGGCGGCCCGACGTGATCGGCCGCAGCCTTGCTTACCTGCCGCTGTATGCCGCGCTGGATACCGAAAAGCTGGACGTGTCGTTGATCACGCCCGAAGAAGCCGCCGAAGGCATACTTTTGGGAGGACTGCGATGAAGCAGAAGCTCATCCTCATCACCGGATCGCCCTGCGTGGGGAAGACCGCCGTAGCCGAGCGCCTTTTCGGGCTCTGCGAGGACAGCGCCTATTTTGACGGCGACTGGGGCTGGTGCGTCAACCCCTTTTCGCTGGACGACCCGCGGCTGCGGAACGGGGACAGGACGATCGCGTTCGCGCTGTCAAATTATCTCAAGTCGGGATTCCGATATGTGATCTGCCCCACCGTGGTCGTGATCGGCGAAGAAATCCGCGCGTCTGTCCTGCGCGGCATCGACGCTGAGAATTATTCGACGGTCGCTTTTACGCTTACCTGCTCTGAGGAAACGCTGGCCGCGCGGCACCGCAAACGCGGCGATCAGACAACGCTGTCTTATGCGTGGCTGCGAATGCCGCCGCACCCCGGCGACTATGTCGTCGATACTGACAGCAGGACCCCCGAACAGGTCGCCGCCGAGCTCAAACGCATTGTTGACGCGGCAGATTGAATTTCGCGCCCGCCTTTGCACGCGTCGAATCCTCCTTTCGGCCTTTTTGCGTGCTTCAACCGGAAGGTTTTCGGGGGAGAGCCCGAAGAGGGACCCTTTTTACAAAAAGGGTCCCTCTCGGAATAAAAACGCCTTTCTTACTCTACGATCCGCGGGCGGATGAGCAGCGCGGCGGTCCGTCCGGCGCCGCTGCGGTATACGGCACGGTATTCTTCTTCCGTGACCGGCTGTCCGTCTGCGGTCAGCAGTTCCATTTGCTGGCCGAGGATGCAGGCGTACAGTCCCGGCGCCTGCATACCGTTGCGCAGATAAAAGGCTTTCCGCCGTTCGCGCAGCTTTTCCTGCTCGGGCGGAGTGTCCGGCAGACCGAGCCGCTCGATTTCGAGAAAAAAGCGTTTGCCTGCGTAGCGTTCGAGAAGCAGTCTGAGCGCTTCGCTGCCGATGCCGCCGCCGCGCGCGGACGGGTCGACGGCGAAGTAATCCAAAAGCACGGATTCGCCGTGCAGCATCGTGACCGCAAGCCCCAGCAGCTCGCCGTTCCCGCCGCGCAGCGTCAAAAGCTCCATCCGTCCGCGGCGCGCCTGCCGGCAGATCAACCCAAAGGGCTTGCGCTCGGCGCGCGGAAAGGCGGTACGATACAGCCTTTTAAGCGCTTTCAATTCGTGCGAAGCGGTTTTTGAAAGTAAAACCATGGTTTCCTCCATAAATATGCGGATTCCGGCCGCCTGGTTTCCGGCGGCGGAGATACCGGGATTCTGTAATCTTGCGTGCCGAACAAAGCGAAATCACCGGAAAGCCAAGGACTTCAAAGCACAACGGCTTTGTTCAGGCGCAGGTTTTTGCATAAACATTTTCTACAGGAATGCCGCCTCGCTCCTGCGGAAATACGCCTTGTTACATTGTTGCAAGGTCTGCATTTCATAGAATCGGTGAAAAAGAACCGATTCTATGAAATTGTGCAGCTCTTGCTGCCTGAACAAACCGCAATGCGGTTTGTTCAGCGGACATTTTAATATAAAACTTGACAAAACTTTTTGAATTTCATTCGGCGGACAGGTGTTCGGGCTTCGGGGAGAACGCCTGTCTGCCGCTCGTGTTTTATACTTATATTGGAGGAAAATGTTGAAAACATTTTCCTCCTTCATTCGCTTTTGCGAATGCCTTTCCAACCATTCTCGTGTCGAGCGGCGAAAATTCGGGCTTCCGGCGGCATCGGAGCATCTGAAAGTATAGCATAATCCGAAGGATTTGTAAAGCCGGCTTCCTTCGGATTTCACAAGCAAATGCAGCAAAAACGGAATACCGGTGCGGGGATTTGCCTTTTCATATCTGCTTTTCTGTAAATCTTTCGGGTTTGCGGCGCAGACGCAGTTGAAACAGGCGTATATCATTTGTAAATATTTTGACGTGAGCGTCAAACAGGGCGCGCCGGCGGCGTTTTTTCTTGACAAAAGGACGAAAAAATGCTATGATTAGATATATATTGCTTGCGGGGAGGAGGGTGCTTTCATGGGCGGCAGCATATTTGTGACGTCGTTTAAGGGCGGGGTCGGAAAAACGACCGTCTGTGCCAATCTGGCGGGCGCACTCTGCAACCTCGGGCATACGGTCCTGATTGTCGACGGCGACTTCGGCATGCGGTGTATGGATATCGTTCTCGGGCTGGAAAATGAAGCGCTTTTTGACCTCGGCGATGTTTTGGACGGGCGCGTGGAGCTGGAGCGCGCGGTGCTGCAGAGCCAGCGTGTGCCGTCGCTGTCCTTCCTGCCCGCGCCGATGAACTGCCGTGTCCCGCCCGCTCGAACGGCGGTTGCGGAGGTCATCGGCACGCTCCGGCAGTCCTACGACTATGTGCTCATCGATTCCTCTGCGGAGGAGAGCGAAACCTACGGCGCTTTCGCCGCTGCGGCCGATGATGCGGTTATCGTATCGCTGCACCAGTCCTCGTCCATCCGCGCGGCGGAAAAGACCGCGCTCTGTCTGGACAGGTACGGCTTCCGTAACCTGCGGCTGATCGTCAACGGCTATCGGGCTGCCGCTGCTGCAAGCGGGTTGCTGCCTTCGCTGCGGGAGATCGTCGACCGCAGCACCGTGCGGCTGTTGGGCGTGATCCCCTTCGACCCTCTGCTTCAAACCGATCAGGAGGCCGGCCGCATCACATTCGATGACTTTGCCTCCCGCCGTGCGCGCTGCTATGAGGCGGCTTTTATGAACATTGCCAACCGTATTACCGGCCGCCGTGTGCCGCTGCTGAAGAATGTGGCGTATCCCGTCAAGCGAAAAAAGTATCTGAAAGCATAAACGGCAAAGCGCTTTATGCCCGCGCGGTTTTTCAAGAGGAAGCTGTTTTTCCCCGAAAAGCGGGGAATACTGCTTCGGGGGGACTGACTGAAAGCGTTTATGGATTGGCGAATTTAATTAAAGGAGAGGCGTTGTGGCTGCGCCGGTCCGATACATACAGAAAGGATTTGGTCGAAAATGGATATCGCGATCATTGCCAACGACAAGAAAAAGGAATTGATAGCCGAATTCTGCATCGCCTACTGCGGCGTGCTCAGCCGACACAATCTGTGCGCGACCGCGACTACAGGGAAATATATCAGCGACTCTACGGGGCTGGAGATCGAGCGCCTGCTCTCCGGTTCACACGGGGGCGAACAGCAGATTGCATCGCGCATCGCCTATGACGAGGTGGATATCCTGATCCTTTTCCGTGATCCGTCCTCGCCCGACAGCTATTTGGAGAGCGAATGCGACCTGGTTCGTCTGTGCGATTTGCACAACATTCCGGTCGCAACCAACATCGCCACGGCAGAGGCGCTGATTATGGCGCTGGACCGCGGCGACCTCGACTGGCGCAACAATGTTAGAAAAAAAGGAATCGATCGCAGATGACAAATATCAAAAAACCGCGCGGCACGCTGGACATCCTGCCCGCGGAGACGCGCGCATGGCGTTATGTGGAGGATATGATCCGAAAGGAAGCCGCCGCAAGCGGGTTTGAAGAAATCCGTTTTCCCACTTTTGAATCGACCGAGCTGTTTGACCGCGGGGTCGGCGGCACGACCGACATCGTGCAGAAGGAGATGTATACCTTTACCGACCGTGACGGGCGCAGCCTGTCGCTGCGGCCGGAGGGAACGGCCGGCGTGGCGCGCAGCGTCATTGAAAACGGTCTGTACGCCGGCGCGATGCCGCTCAAGCTGTATTATCTGACCAATTTCTTCCGTTATGAGAAGCCGCAGGCCGGCCGCAGCCGTGAATTCTTCCAGTTCGGCACCGAGTTGTACGGCGCCGACGGGCCGGAGGGCGATGCAGAGGTCATCACGCTGGCCGACCGCGTCCTGCGTCGGCTGGGGCTGAAAAGCTGTGCGCTCCGCATCAATTCCATCGGCTGCGCCGACTGCCGGCCCGCCTACCGCGAAGCGCTTGTCGAATATTTCCGCGCGCACGAGCCCGAGCTTTGTCCTACCTGCCGCGAACGGCTGGAGACGAATCCTCTTCGCATCCTCGACTGCAAAAGTCCGGTCTGCGCGGCCATCGCCGCCGGCGCGCCGAAAACGGTCGAATATCTGTGCGGGCACTGCCGCGACCACTTTACGCGTTTGCAGAAATTGCTGGATTGCTGCGGCATCCCGTTCGCAGTCGACCCCCGCATCGTGCGCGGTTTGGATTATTATACCGGCACGGTGTTCGAATTCATCTCGGAGGGGATCGGCGCGCAGGGCACCGTCTGCGGCGGCGGCCGCTACGGCGGACTGCTTTCGGAGCTGGGCGGACCCGACATGAGCGGTGTGGGCTTCGGCATGGGGCTGACCCGTCTGCTGTTGGCGATGCAGGCCGAAGGCGCGCTCCCCGCGCTCGACGGCGGCCCGCAGGTCTATCTTGCGCCCATCGGGGACGATGAACGCGGGAAGGCGTTCGCCCTGACAGCCGAGCTGCGCGCGCTGGGCGTGCGCGCCGAAACCGACCTGGTCGGCCGTTCGCTCAAGGCGCAGATGAAATACGCCGATAAGCTCGGTGCGCAGAACACCATCGTGCTCGGGACGGACGAGCTGTCCGCCGGAGAATGCACGCTGCTGCATATGGCGACAGGCGAGAAGAAGCGCATCCCGCTCTCCGCGCCGTCGATTGCCGAAAACCTGTAATTTTTTTGTGGATTGGAAGCGTTTATATATGGCTGAAACTCTCGGTTCTCTCAAGCGGACGCACTACTGCGGCGTCCTGACGGAAGGCGACATCGGCGCGCGCGTCTGCGTGATGGGCTGGGTGCAGCGCCGCCGCGACCTCGGCAGCCTGCTGTTCATCGATCTGCGCGACCGCACGGGGCTTGTCCAGCTCGCGTTCGATGAGCAAAGCGACCCCGCCGTGCGCGGGAAGGGCGTCTCCTGCCGCAGCGAATACGTCGTCGCGGCGGTCGGCACCGTCCGCGAGCGGCAGAGCAAGAACCCCAACCTGCCCACCGGCAGCATCGAGGTGTACGTGGACGGGCTGCGCATCCTTGCGGAAGCTGAAACTCCGCCGTTTGAGATCGTCGAAGGCACCAGGGCCAACGAAGAGCTGCGGTTGAAGCACCGCTACCTTGACCTTCGCCGTCCCGACCTGATGAAGAACCTGCTTTTCCGGCACCGCGTGGCCAAGCTGACCCGCGACTATTTCGACGAGAACGGCTTCATTGAGATCGAGACGCCGATGCTCATCCGCTCGACGCCCGAGGGCGCGCGCGACTATCTCGTTCCTTCGCGGGTGCACAGGGGCTCGTTTTATGCGCTCCCGCAGTCGCCCCAGCTTTACAAGCAGCTTTGCATGGTCGCCGGCTTCGACCGCTATATCCAGCTCGCGCGCTGCTTCCGCGACGAGGACCTGCGCGCCGACCGCCAGCCGGAATTTACACAGATCGACCTGGAAATGTCGTTTGCCGACGAGAACGACATTATGGAGATGGCCGAGGGCTATATGAAGCGCCTGTTCGCCGAAACGCTCGGCGTGGAGCTGAAGACGCCGCTGCCCCGTTATACGTATCGCGAATGTATGGAGCGCTTCGGTTCGGACAAGCCGGATATGCGCTACGGGATGGAGATCGTCGATGTCTCCGGAACGGTGAAGGGCTGCGGCTTCGCGCCGTTCGAGGGCGCGCTGCAATCCGGCGGCAGCGTGCGCGGCATCAACGCGAAAAACGCGTGCGAAAAGCTCACGCGCAAGGAGCTGGATAAGCTCACTGATTATATCAAGGGCTGCGGCGCCAAGGGACTGGCATGGGTCAAGCTCGGTGCCGACGGCATAACCGCCTCCTTCGCCAAGGCGGTCACGCCCGAGCTTTTGCAGGCGCTTGCGGCAAAAATGGACGGACAGCCCGGCGACGTGCTGCTCATCGCCTCGGGCGAGGACAGCGGCGCGCTGCTCGGACAGCTCGGCGCACTGCGCATTGAAGCGGCCAACCGCCTCGGCGTGGAGAAAAAGGGGTACAATCTCCTCTGGGTGGTGGAGATGCCCTTCTTTGAGTATGACGCAGAGCTCGGCGACTTCGTAGCGATGCACCATCCGTTCACCGCGCCGCTCGAGGAGTGCCTGCCCTATCTCGATACGGACAAGGCGGCCGTCCGCGCGCGCGCCTACGATCTTGTGCTTAACGGGATCGAGCTGGCCAGCGGCTCGGTCCGCATCACTGACCCCGCTTTGCAGAACCGTATCTTCGGACTGTTGGGACTTTCGAAAGAGGAAGCAAACGAAAAATTCGGATTTTTGCTCGAGGCGTTCCGCTACGGACCGCCGCCCCACTGCGGCATGGCTTTGGGGCTGGACCGGCTCGTGATGCAGCTTCTGGGGGCGGACAGCCTGCGCGACGTCGTCGCCTTCCCCAAGGTGCAGAACGCGTCGGAGCTGATGACCGAATGCCCGGCCGCAGTGCCCGAGAAGGCGCTGCGTGAGCTTGGAATAACAACGGAAGGGAACAGTCTTACATGATCGAAATCAACAATATCTGTAAAAATTTCGGCGCCAAGCAGGCGCTGCGCGATGTGACGTTCAACGTTGCGGAGGGGGAGATCATGGGCTTCCTCGGTCCGAACGGCGCAGGGAAGACGACGACGATGAACATCCTCACCGGCTATCTGTCCGCCACGTCGGGCACGGCGCGCATCGACGGTGTCGACGTGCTGGAAAAGCCGCTGCTGGCCAAGTCCAAAATCGGATTCCTGCCGGAACAGCCCCCGCTGTACATGGACATGACAGTGAAGGAATATCTTAATTTTGTATATGGGCTTAAAAATTGCCGCCTTCCGCGCGCACAGCACATCAAGGAAATCTGCGAGGTCGTGCGCATCAGCGACGTGTACGGGCGGATCATTAAAAATCTTTCCAAGGGCTACCGTCAGCGTGTCGGCATTGCGCAGGCGCTCATCGGGAACCCGAAAGTGCTTATCTTTGACGAACCGACCGTCGGTTTGGACCCGAAGCAGATCATCGAGATCCGCAACCTCATCAAGCTGCTGGGCAAGGAGCATACCGTTATCCTTTCCACGCATATCCTGCCCGAGGTGCAGGCCGTGTGTGACCGCATCGTCGTCATTGACAGAGGCGTTATCGTCGCCAATGAGAAGACCGAGGACCTGGTCAATGCCGTCGAAGGCTCGAGGCGGCTCATCGCCAAGATCGTCGGCCCTGAGGAGGACGTGCTGAAGATGCTGCGCTCGACTCCCGGCATCAAATTTGCCGAGATGCTCGGCCGGCGCGACACCGATTCGGTCAGCTATATGATTGAGTCGGAGGATAAGGTGGACATCCGCAAGCCGTTGTTTTACAATCTGTCCCGCAGCGGCTGGCCGCTTATCGGTTTGGAGGGGATGGAGCTGAATATTGAGGACATTTTCATTCGCCTTGTCGACCATGATAAGGAAAAAAGCAAAAAAGGCGCGAGAAAGGGAGGCAATAAGCAATGACCGCCGTATATCTTCGGGAGCTGCGCTCCTACTTCATCACGCCCATCGGCTATATCTACGCGGCGATGTTCCTGGCCGTGTCGGGGCTGCTGTTCGGCTACACTACGCTGCTGCCTGATGCCTCGACGACCACCGGAAGCTCGCAATTGGCTCTGTATTTCCTGTTTATGATGGGTGTGTTCTGCATCCTCATCCCGCTGCTGACAATGAAGCTGTTTTCCGACGACCGACGGTTGAAAACCGAGCAGCTCCTGCTTACCGCGCCGCTCTCGCTGTTCGGCATGGTGATGGGGAAATATCTGGCGGCCCTGACCGTCTTTGCCGCTACGCTGGCCGTCAACAGCTTCAATTTCTTCCTTCTGTATCGGTACGGCTCGCCAAACGGCGCCGTTATCGCCGCCAATATTCTGGGCATCTTCTTCCTTGGCGCGGCCTTCATCGCCGTCGGCGTATTCCTGTCCTCGGTGACGGAGAACCAGCTTATCGCCGCCGTTTCGTCCATTGCGATCATCGGCATGCTGATTCTGATTTCGTTCCTTGCCGATGAGATTCCCGTCGTCTGGGTCCGCACGGTCATCGACTGGTTCTCGGTCATGAGCCGCTATGCGCCCTTTACCAACGGCTTGCTGGACATCAGCGCAATCATCTATTATATCAGCTTTGCGGCCGTGTTTTTGTTCCTGACCGTCCGCGTCTACGAGAAACGCAGATGGTCCTGACAAACGGACAAAGCCTGTAGGAAAACGCAGGGTCCGAGGAAAAGAAGGCTTGGAGCACCGCCGAAAGCCTTTACTCCGCGTGCGGCGGCTTCTCCGCCATTCGGAATCGGAGGCATCCGCTCCCTTTGCAAAATCAGAGAAAGGCATAAGGACATGAAAAATACGACAGCAAAGAAATTCAAATACGGCTCGCTTTCGGTTGTGATCACGGTCGTGTTCATCGCGCTTATCATCGGTGTGAACCTGATCGTCTCGTCGCTGGACGCGTCGTTCAACCTCCGCGTCGACCTGACCGAGACCGAGCTTTACTCCATCAGTCCGGAGACTGACGTCGCGCTGCGCGCCGGATTGGGCGACAATTATGAGACCTTCAAGGTCACCATCAAGTTCCTTGACGAACGTGATGTGATTGAATCCAGCCAGACGGCGCTCTATGTCCAGCAGCTTGCGGAGGAATACGCGCGCCAGTATCCGAACAACATCAGCGTTGAGTATATCGATATCACCAAAAATCCCAGCGCGGTCGAGAAATATCTCAATGAGACACAGACCTCCGTGGATCCCAACTATGTCATCATCGAAGGCGCGTACCACTACCGCATCCTGCATCTGGCCGCCTTCTACATTACTTCGGAGGACACCGGCGCGCTCTACGCTTTTCAGGGCGAGTCGCGCTTCACCGCCGCCATCCTCCAGTCCTCCATCGAGACGCCGCAGATCGTCGCCTTCACCACGCAGCACGGGGAGTCCACCTCCGCGTCGCTGATGGCCATGTTCGACGAGGCGGGGTTTGATATCCAAACCATTGACCTGAATACCGAGGAGATCCCCGAAGACGTGCGCATTCTCGTGATTTCCAATCCGCAAAACGATTTTCAGGGCTTCGACGGCGAAAATCCGAACGTCCGTACGGAGATGGTCAAAATCAATGAGTATATGCAGTCCTACCGCAGTCTGATCGTGCTGGTGAACAAGGATACGCCGGCTCTGCCGAACCTGCAGGAATATCTCTGGGAATACTGGGGCCTGGATTACAAGCCGCAGCACCTGATCAGCGATGAAAAGAGCTCGCTGACCGGCACGGATTACTACTCGGTCATCGCCGAGTACGTCGGTACGTCCGAGACCGCTCCCAACGCCTATCAGCTCCACCAGACGGTTTCGCAGACGACGGGCGTCCGCACCGTGTTCCGCAACGCGACCGAGCTGGTCGTTGATACAAGCAAGAGCGACAAGAGCGTGGAGGTCGCTTTGCAGACCTCGCCTGAAGCGACGAGCGAATACGGCGGTGAGACGTCGACCGGCTCCTTTCCGCTGCTGGCGCTTTCGACCGAGATGAATTATGCCGACGACAATTCGGCACAGTACCGCTATGTGATGCTGGTCGCCTCGACCGATTTCGCGAACGACTCCTTCCTCACCAGCGGATACGGCAACCGCCGTATCCTCAGCAGCGCCGCACGGATGATGTCTACGCAGCGCAACATTCCTGAGATCGATTATAAAACGTTTGAGGATGAGCCGCTCACGCTGGACCAGGAGACGGCAAAGAATCTGACCATCTTCATCACCGTGTTCGCGCCGCTGATTATCATCATTGTCGGCCTTGTCGTGTATCTCAGGAGGAGACATCTGTAATGTTGAAAAAACAATATCTCATATCCGGTATTATCCTCGTGCTGGCGGTGGCGCTCATCGTTGTTTACTTCGTCTTTCTTCGGGAGGAAGCGCCCGAAACCGAGACCGATCCCTTCTTTGTCCTCTCGGACGAAGCCAAGGCGCAGCTCGATACGCTGAAGGACGACGTGCGCATCGTCCTTCTTCGGAGTGAAGCGGATATCGCTGCCGACGCACTCCGCACAAGAATGCACAGCTTTTTGGAGCTGTATCCGCAGGAGAACGACAAGCTCAGTCTTTCGTATGGCAGTTTGAGCGACTGGCCGGACGCGCCGGATGCGGACGCGGTCGTGTTCGCGGGAGCGGCAGGGACGGTGTATGTCCGCTATGACGACATTTATAAGCGGCTGGAGGACGGCACCGCTTACGCCTTCGACGGCGAGCGGCTCTTCACCGCCGCACTGCTGGAAGCCGACGGACGCGACACATCCGCTGCGAATGCACTGGCGCTGCGCGCGCTCGACGGCTACGATACCGACGGCGATACCGTCGGCACCGGCAACCGTGCGTTTATTTACCCCAATATTTCACGCTCGGACGTGCAGTCGATTAAAATCCGCAATGAAAGCGGCAGTTATGAGGCTTACCGCAACGAAAGCGGTACGTTTTACTTCCGTGATGCCGAGCTGTGCGGGTACGACAGCGAAAAGTTTGCTTCGTTTATGGTCAACTGCACCTATATGCTTTCCCTTTCCAAAATCAGCGACCCGCTGGATCTGTCCGTATACGGGCTGGACAGCGAGGAGAACGCGCTCGCCGTCATCGAGGTGCTGCAGACAAACAGCGATTACCATAAGATCCTTGTCGGAAATAAGACGGCTGACGGCAGCGGGTATTACGCCAAATATTATACAAAGGATTTTGTCTATATCATTGATACGCAGATCGAAAATGACGTTCTCTGCCCGCTGGTCAATATGCTGCAGGCGAACCTTGTTTACGGCATTTCGCAGCAGAGCGACCTCTACGGCGTGGACAACATCCTTATGAAGAAATACAATTATGAGGAGGGCGGCGAGGACACCGATATCATCGGCATGCTCATCACGAAGATCGATCCGTCCGCCAATTTGGAGCTGTATAACGAAAAGCAGACCGCCGGCGGCGTGCTGCTGAATAAAAATCTTTTTACCGGCTCCTCCACCTCCGCATGGAAGGAGAACGAGGAACTGCTCGGCTTCACCTCTTCAAACGGCAGCGAGATTTATTTTGACCTCGAGTTGGAAAATTACGCCGAGGACGGCAAGTACAGCGTCGCCTTCGGGCTGGTATTCGACAGTAAGGCCGATGCGGTCAAGCCGAATGCCGTCCGCGTGCAGCTTCACACCGGTGACGGCTTTACGGATGAGGGCAGCGTCTCACTGGATTCCTTTGATCAGGCCGACGGCAGCTATAAGCGCTATGAGCTGTCCTTTGAGAGTGAAGAGCCCGTTCGCTGGGTGCGTGTGCATTTCGACCTGCCGGCCGACGGCTACGTCGTCCTTGACGAACTGACGCCTTATGCCTCCGGCAAGGATGCCATCCCCGAGGACACTGTCACCAGCATATGGAAGCTGGTTTCGCCGACCGAATATATTCCGGCGGGCAAAAACTTTGCTTATCCCGATGCGACGGCCTTCAACGATTTTGTGTACGGCCTTACCACGCTTGTCGGCGACCGTGTGGTGGAGTACAATCTGGATGTCGCCATGCTCGAAAAATACGGCCTGACCGAGCCGGATATCGGCACGTCCTATACCTTCAACGGCTATACGGTGTATGTGTGGTTCTCCGAACCCAACGAGGATGGCAACCGCTATTGCTATTCTTCCATCACCGGTAAGGACGAGTCGGGGAAGGACGTCACGATGAGCACCGATATCATCGCCGAGGTTTCGCCCGAAACCGCGCCGTGGCTGGAATACGACGCGCTCACTTTCCTGGACCCGGGCATTTTCTCGATGTATATCAATCGCATCGATGAGATCACGATGTCCTACGGCGGCAACGATTACGTGTTTGCGCTTACCCGCAACGACGCCGGCGAGTTCACCACCGTTACCTGCAACGGTCAGCCTGTCGATACGCAGAACTTCCGTTATCTTTACGTCTCCATCCTCAACCTCAAGCTTGAGGGCGAGTACAGCGAGACCGACAGCCAGCCGGTCGAAATGTTCCGCCTGGTTGTCAAGAGCGGCAACCGCACGGATGAGATCGTCTTCTATCAGGTCTCGTCGGCGAAGGCGTACTATACGCGAAACGGCGAGGGCCGGTATTATATGCTGGTCGACGGCATTTCCAAGGTCCAGCGCAATATCCAGCTTCTGCTTGCCGGCCAGCCGGTGCCGAGCAAATGACGCGCCTGCGCCGCGCCGCGCTCTGCTGTGCGGCAGCACTGCTGCTGACCGGCTGCAGCGGTGCGCCGGACACGAGCGACTATCCCGTTCTGGCGTCGGCCGTTGCGGCTGCGAATGAAGCGGGAAATAAGCAGGTCAGCTTCCTGATGCAGTTTACCTTCGGCGAGGAGAAAACGACGATGCTCTTCGCACAGGGCGAATATACGGTTGGGACAGAGAACGGCTATGCGCTCTCCGGCAAAATGGCGCAGACTGTGCTGGGCGCCTCGGTGACTGTCGAGTTCTGCTATGCCGACGGCTGGTACGGTTACGTCCTTGACGGGAATGCCATCAGGCGCGAACAGACCGAGGAGTCGCTGCGCAGCGGCTTCCTGTTTTCCGATGCGTTCCTGTTCGACGAATCCGACGTGACGTCGATGACCCGTTCGTCCGGGGACGCCGGCTCGGGGATTTATGAACTGAAGATCGGCGGCGACCATACCGCTCGGCTTGTCGAGCTGCTCGGGGAGGATATTTATGCGCTTTCCCAGCTTTCCAAGCCCGATAAGAGCAAAACACAGGCCACGGATCTGGTCTGCGGCTATACGGTCGCGGCGGACGGACGGCTGACCGGCCGCACGCTGTCGTATACGCTGTCCCTTTATGACACGCCGCCCTATGTCCCGGGCGTGGAGCCCGATTATGAGGATTATCACCTCGAATTGCAGATTACCATGCGGATGCAGTATGCATACGACGGCGTCCAGCCGCCCGAGCTGCCCGATATGAATGAATATGAGACGGTCTCCGGCTGAAGCCCGCCGGAGAAAAAATGACGAAAGGAAACAGATACCATGCCTGTATTTTCGACTGATAACGGCGTCTTTTCGCTGGACGGCAAGCCGATGACCATTCTCTCCGGCGCTATCCATTATTTCCGCACCCATCCCGACCAGTGGCGTGACCGGCTGGAAAAGCTCAAGGACTGCGGCTTCAACACCGTGGAAACCTATACCCCGTGGAATCTGCACGAAAAAACGCCCGGATGCTTCGATTTCACCGGCATGCTGGACATCGGCCGCTTTCTGGACACCGCCGCCGAGGTCGGCCTGTACGCCATCGTGCGGCCCGGTCCGTTCATTTGCGCCGAGTGGGAGTTCGGCGGTCTGCCCGCTGATTTGCTGGCCGACGGCGATATCCGTCTGCGCTGCCGTGACGCGCGTTTTATCGAACGGCAGGCGCGCTACCTGAAAGCGCTGTTTGGCCACGTTGTGCCTCGCCAAGTCACGCACGGCGGCAATGTGCTTATGCTGCAGGTGGAAAACGAGTACGGCAGTTATGGCGACGATAAAGTCTACCTTGAGGCTATGCGTGATATCTATATCGAAAACGGCGTCGATGTGCCTCTGTTTACCTCCGACGGGCCTGCCGCCGCATATATTCAAAATGGGCGGATCGACGGAACGCTGGCGACCGGGAACTTCGGCGGCCATGTGGCTTACAGCGCAGCGCAGCTCAAATCGCTTGTTCCTGAGGGGCCGCATATGTGCACCGAATTCTGGTGCGGCTGGTTCGATCACTGGGGCGAGGCGCATCACACCCGTGATGCGGCCGACGCGGCCGGCACCTTTGCGCAGATTTTGGACAGCGGCTGTTCGGTCAATGTGTATATGTTCCACGGCGGGACCAACTTCGGCTTTATGAACGGCGCCAACTACCAGGAGCGCTACGACCCGACCGTCACCAGCTACGATTATGACTCCGTCCTCAGTGAAGCCGGCGATTTGACCGATAAATTTTTTACTTTTCGCAAGGTCGTTGAGGAGCGCTTCGGTGCGCTTCCGCCCGTCCGCGTGAAAAACAGCGAAAAACGCGCTTACGGCAAAGTAACGCTTGACGGCTGCCTGCCGCTTTGCGATGCGCTCGGCAAGCCGGTCGAGAGTGCCGCGCCCGTGGATATGGAAAAGTTGGGTCAGGCCTATGGCTATACGCTTTACCGCGCTTCGTTCGAGACCTACGGAGAAGATGTAACGCTGCGCGTGTTCAACGTGCGCGACCGCGTCAACGTGTTTGTGGACGGCGTGCGGGCCGGTGTTCTCTATCGGCGCAATGGTGACGAGCGCCTGCAGGTCAGCGGGCTGGCTGCCGGCCGTCATACGATTGAGCTGCTGAATGAAAATATGGGGCGCGTCAATTATGGCGTGCACCTGCATGACCCGAAGGGGATCGACGGCGTGGCCGTCAACGACCGCTATATCTTCGGCTGGGAGAATTTCCCGCTGCCGATGGAGGACCTGTCCCCGCTGACTTTCGGGCCATACCGCGCCTGCGGCGCGCCCGCGTTCTACGCCGGCAGCTTCGAGGTCGACGAACCGGCCGATACCTTCCTCGACGTGACCGGCTTCGGCAAGGGTTTTGCCGTTGTCAACGGCTTCAATCTCGGCCGTTTCTGGCCGTCGGAGGGACCGCAGAAGCGCCTGTATGTGCCCGCACCGGTTCTGCGTAAAGGCCGCAATGACATACGCTTGTTTGAGAGCGAAGGGCAGAGTGCGCCCTTCGTCACCCTGACCGACGCGCCTGACCTCGGCTGATCGGGAGATCCGGCCGGGTAGGATATAAAATCCGGACGAAAGGGGTTATTGCTGTGTTGACAAAACGAGTGACCGGCCTGCTGCTGGCCATGCTGCTCGTCCTGAGCGTGCTGTTTGCCTGTACGCCGGCGGAGAGCGGGGCGGAGAGCAGTCAGCCCGCACCGGCCGAATCCTCGGCCGAGGAAAGTGAGGAACCGAAGGTGCCCGATGAAAACGCAAAGCTCGTCTGGGACGAACTGTATGCCGATGAAGCGAACGGAATCGTTTCGCCGTCCGATGTGTACGGCGTCGATTATTACTTCGACGGCGAAAAGATCGAGGATTATGCGCGCGACCCTGCCGAGGGCGACGCCAAGCTGCTTCTGACCGGGGAGAGCGCGACCCGTGCGGTCAATTTCGCATATGGTTATCTGTTCACCTTCCCGTATACCGGCGTCATGCTGGATAACTCGCTCAGCGCCTACCGCACCAAGTACATATCCGAAAACTCCGTCCTGACCGTTTCATATGAGGACAAAAACCCCTACGGCGACAACGAGAACGGCTGGAACATCTATCTGACCGAATGGCTGAATATCCATATCAGTTCGCTTGATTTCTTGGCCGCTAACGAGCTGAGCCGCTCGCGCCCGCTGCCGGACAGCGAATCGCTGCTGGAAGGCTATACCGTGCTTGAATACGACATATACATGCGCAATCCCGGCGATGTCGAGTATCCCTATTACAACATTGCTATCCTGCGCCGCACCGGTGAATACGACCATTTCGTACTGATGGTGATGAAGTCCAAGACGAAGAACGACGAACAATTCGATAAGATTGTCGCCTCCTTCGCCGAGACCGAGCAGGTCGGCGAGGCGAAAAATCCCGAAACGGCCTTCGAGTTCGAGCTGCCCGAAAACTGGTCGGACGAGACGCGAAGCTATTACGAGCTGTTTTCCGCTGCGCAGAATGTGTCTTGGGGGGCTTTTACCAAAACCATCGTTTCCAAGCAGGACAGCTCCTATGCCGTCCGCCGCGGAGAAATCATCACCAACCTTGACCGCCTGCAGGGCGAGAACGGCTGGGATTATAACTTTGACATCCTGCCTACCTATTCCGCGCTGGGCTGGTACGGCACCGAGTCCTACTTCCCGCTGGATATGGCGGAGGAATTCGCGGGCGGCAACGGCTTCAACGGCAAGCCGGTTCTGCAGTTCACTTACCAGTTTACCGAGTCCAACAATGGGAACCTCGGCGGCTATAACCCCAGCTTTGATATCCTTCGCGGCCGGTACGACGACCAGTTCCGCCGTCTGGCGCAGGATATCAAGAGCTACGGCAAGCCGGTGCTCTTCCGCCTGAACAACGAGATGAACACCGACTGGACCTCTTATTCCGGTATCTGCGCGCTTCTGGACCCGGACATCTTCCGTATGACCTGGTCGCGGCTGTACGGCATATTCGAGGAAGAAGGCGTGGATAACTGCATCTGGATTTTCAATCCCATCGCTGTCTCCTGTCCGTATTCCAACTGGGGAGAAGCGCTCAACTATATGCCCGACCCCTCGCAGATGCAGGCGCTTGGCCTGACCTACTATGAAATGGGGAACGGCACGTCGCTGATGTCTTTTGAGAGTATGTATAAGACCCTCTATGAGATCAATATGCCCTATTTCGATAACTATCCGTGGATCATTTCCGAGTTTGCGGCCGGCTGCGGCGGCGAAAAGCTGTACGATTACGGCATCAGCGCCTACCGCGATACCGTCCTGGGCCGCAATCAGGCGCAGCAGGCGCAGTGGATCGCCGATATGTTTGAGGCGTTCTCGCATTACGGTGAGGAGGGCTACGAGTACCTGTCGCACATCAAGGGCGCGATATGGTTCTCCTGCAACGACTATGCGGATATCGACGGCAAGACGTACATCATCAATTATCTTGACCTCGCGCCCGAGCTGACGCAGTCGCTCGCAGCCTTCCGTGAAGGAGTCAATGCCACCGGCGCCAAAACCGTGCCGAAGGAATAACCGGCTTCGGAATCGGGCGCCGCTTGGGAGCGCACGGTTCCTTCGTCTGTATCCCGTATGAAACGGCGAAGTCCGTCGCATCACGTAATACTTAAACACGGTTCCAAACTGTACGAAAACGAGCATAATCGGATTCTGCGATCAGGCAAAAGTCTTATATACGGCTTGTGCGAAGGTCTTTTGCCTTACAGTTTGATTGCGTTTTCGTATCAAACAGCGGCCGCGGCAATACAGTCCGCGGCCGCATCCCTTTGCAGGCGGGTACGCTCTCAGGCTCCGGCATGGAGTGGTTCAGACGAAAAGCGTTTCGTACGGTTATGCATGGCGGATGTGCAAAGGCTTCGGATTTGCAGAAAAGTCGATGTAAAACGGCGTATTTTTCCCCTGTATAATCTGCCGAATAAAAACATCATACCTGTATTTTTGTATCAGAAAGGAGCGGCATCGTCATGGGCTTTCTGCCGGTCTGCCGTGAGGATATGCAGGCGCGCGGCTGGGATGCGCCCGACTTCGTGCTTGTCACCGGCGACGCATACGTCGATCATCCGTCGTTCGGCACGGCGGTCATTTCCCGCGTGCTTGAAGCGGCGGGCTTTCGTGTGGCGGTTCTGCCGCAGCCCGATTGGCGCGCCTGTGCGCCGTTCACCGCGTTCGGCCGTCCGCGGCTGGGCTTTCTCGTCAACGCGGGCAATGTCGATTCGATGGTTGCGCACTATACGGCGGCGAAAAAGCGCCGCAGCAACGACTGGTATTCGGCAGGCGGCAAGGCAGGCAAGCGGCCCGACCGCGCTGTGATCGTCTATTGTAACCGCATCCGTGAGGCCTATGGTGATGTGCCGATCATCATCGGCGGGATTGAGGCTTCCACCCGCCGCTTCGCGCATTACGACTACTGGGAGGACCGTGTCCGCCGTTCGATCCTCGTCGATTCGGGCGCCGACCTGCTCAGCTACGGTATGGGCGAGAACGCGCTGCGCCGCATCGCTGCGCTGCTTGACCGCGGCGTACCCGTCCGTAAGATTCAGGACATCCGCGGCACGGTCTATTTCACCAAGGATAAAGCCCATGCCCCGCATTACGATTGGGTTTGCTGCGGCGACTATGAGACGCTCAAGACCGATAAATACGCCTGCGCCCGCGCCTTCGCGATGCAGTACCGAAACACCGACGCCGTCACCGGCAAGGCTGTCGTCGAGGAATATGACAACGGCCTGCTTGTGCAGAACCCGCCGATGCCGCCGCTTACCCGTCCCGAGCTGGACGCGGTTTACGAGCTGCCGTACGAACGGATGTGGCATCCGATGTACGCGTCCGAGGGCGGCGTGCCCGCCATCGAGGAGGTGCGCTTCTCCATCACACATACGCGCGGCTGCTTCGGCGCGTGCAACTTCTGCGCGCTGGCCTTTCATCAGGGGCGCGCCGTCACCTCGCGAAGCATCGAATCGGTTGTGCGCGAGGCTGAGCTGATTACGCGTTTGCCCGGGTTTAAGGGGTACATCCACGACGTCGGCGGCCCGACCGCCAACTTCCGCGCGCCTGCCTGCGAAAAGCAGAAAACCGCGGGCGTCTGTCCCAATCGCAAGTGCCTGACGCCGACGCCCTGCAAGAATCTCATCGCCGACCACAGTGAGTACGTCGAGCTTCTTGCGCGCGTCCGCGCTGTCCCGGGGGTGAAGAAGGTGTTCATCCGTTCGGGGATCCGCTTTGACTATTTGCTGGCGGACAAGGACCATACGTTCTTCGATACGCTCATTGAGCACCATATCAGCGGACAGCTCAAGGTTGCGCCCGAGCACTGTTCTTCGTCTGTCCTGCGCTGTATGGGAAAGCCGGACATCCGGGTGTACGACCGCTTCCGCGAGCTGTTTTTCCGTAAGACAAAGGCGCTGGGGAAGGAGCAGTACCTCGTGCCCTATCTGATGTCCTCCCACCCCGGCAGTACGCTGAACGACGCCATAGAGCTGGCCGTCTACCTCCGCCGCAATAAGCTCAACCCCGAGCAGGTGCAGGACTTCTATCCCACGCCAGGTACCGCGTCGACGTGTATGTTCCACACGGGGCTGGACCCGTTTACGATGCAGCCGGTCTACGTGCCGCGCAGCTACGAGGAAAAACGCCGCCAGCGTGCGCTTTTGCAGTCTGCCCGGCCGGAGAATTACGACATCGTCCGCCGCGCACTCGAGCAGGCCGGCCGTACCGACCTCATCGGCTACGGCCCCGAATGCCTCATCAGGCCCACCAAAACGCCGCCGCGGCGGGAGAAGTCCGCTGCGCCGATGGCTTCACCGCGCGCGAAGGAACGCGTTCCAGGGTCCGCGCCCCGCGGCGGGAAAGCCACAGCGCCGGGGAGGGCGAAAAAGGGAAAGAAGCAGCAAAGCCAAAGGACGCGCTGAAAAGGGAGAATTGCATAAGGAAACAAAACTCCCCGCCGAAAGAAAAGGCTGTCTTTCTTTCGGCGGGGAGTTGCTTTGTGCGTCAGGATATGTATTTTTATATTGCTTCTATATTTTTCCCATGTTTTTCAAATAAAGCATATTCACCAGTATACCATTGCTTTTCCACCAGTTTTTTGCGACTGCCCATTGTTCGGGGTAGTCCGCCCACCCCCAAGGAACAGTCCACGAGCCATCGGAAAGCTGCGTTTTTTCAATGAATGTACACTCATAGTCGGCGAGTTCTTTATTGTCGGCATAAAAAATACTGTTTTTGCTGTTGAAAAACTGCGACGGTTTACAGACATAACTTGTTTCCCATTCGGATTTGTTCCGAGTAATGCTGTTTTTCACCTGCTCCACCAGCTTTGCTTTTAACGCCGACAGATTTATGACATCCGTCTGTCCTGATTCCTCAATGGATTCAGCAAGTCTTATGTAACAAAGGGCTGTGTGCATATCGTTTAAAAAGCCTTGCGAAACGTATGCTTCATAAGCCTCTTTTGCAATCCGGCAGCCGAGTTGATACAAATCGCTGTCCTTATCGGAAAATTGAATAATGAATCCGGCAAAATAAGCCGTAGGGTTATAGTCGGTATGACATGTAGATTCGCTTTCCGTATGCCACCAGGGGGCATGGGGATAATCGTTATTGCTTTTTACAGTATTGTACCAAAATTTCCCCTCAAAATCCTTACCGCTTGCAAGATATGTAAGTACGCCTTGCATCATCGGATGTTCCGCATCGGTAAAGTTGATTTCCCGCAGAATTTCTATTGCGCACCAAGTTTGTATGGGCGACGAATTGGGATTCCATGCATCGGCCTCTAATGCGTGACCGAATCCGCCGTCTTCATTTTGATAATATGAAAGCGCTTTCAATACCGGCTCCCTGCTTCCGTTTTCAAAATGGTATTGCCACCTAGCCAAATCAAGCGGTCTTGCGTTTCGATAGATGAATTCCTTTGCTTTTTTGAATGTTTCCATATTTCGCACCTCAAGAATCATACATCCATAATCGGTTATGGTTACGCTTCGGACGGCTGCAAATGTACGGCGTCCTTTTTTACTGCGTAATGTCCCTGACAATGTCCTCCGGATACCGGCCGGCGACGTGGAGGCAGAAGTCCCGGAGCATTTCCGTTTGCTCGGCTTTTCCGCCGTAGGTGTTCCCGGTCTGCGGAGACTGCGGCTCGATTTTAAAGTCTTGCAGCAATACGAAAACGTCGTTCCCTTTTGCAAGGCCGCCGCAGTGCTTGATGCATTGCAGCAGAGTGCCGAAACGCTCGTCGGCAAGCATCCGATTCAGCAGCGACAGTGTTTCCTGCGCGTGCGCCGGGGTCTTTCTCTGCCATCGCCGGACTGCACGTCCGGCGATGAACTTCATATGCTTTCCTCGGTCAGTCCCGGCTGTCCGGCGGTGAGACGGGCGGCCGTGTCCTGCCGGACGCCGCTCCGGCCGAGCAGGCAATCGCAGGAAACGCCGAAGGAATCCGTCCATTTCGCACGCCGCCGTACCCGATTTTCGGGTACGGCGGCGTTTTGCGCTGTTGCGGACTGCGGTCAGTCCTTCAGCTCCACGCGGCGGATCTTGCCGCTGATCGTTTTCGGCAGCTCGGCGACAAAGTCCACGCGGCGGGGGTATTTGTAGGGTGCGGTGTGTTTTTTGACGTAATCCTGAATTTCCTTTTTCAGCTCTTCGCTCGGCGAAGTTCCCTTGGTCAGCACGATGGTTGCCTTCACGACCTGACCGCGCGTCTCGTCCGGCACGCCGGTGACGGCGCATTCAAGCACGTAAGGAAGCTCCATGATCACGCTCTCAATCTCAAACGGGCCGATGCGGTAGCCCGAGGACTTGATGACGTCATCGATGCGGCCGACATACCAGTAATAGCCGTCCTCGTCGCGCCAGGCGGTGTCGCCGGTGTGGTACAGGCCGTCGTGCCACGCTTCGGCGGTCTTCTCCTCATCACGGTAGTAGCCGGCGAACAGGCCGCAGACGGCGGCATTGCGGTCGGCGCGGATGACGATCTCGCCCGTCTCGCCGACCGGCACGCTTTTGCCGTTCTCGTCGACGATGTCCACGTCATACTGCGGGTTGGGCCTGCCCATTGAACCGACCTTCGGCGTCATCCCGTACAGATTGGCAATGGCCAGCGTTGTTTCGGTCTGACCGAATCCTTCCATCAGCTTCAGGCCGGTCGCTTCGTAAAAGCGGTGGAACACCTCGGGATTAAGCGCCTCGCCCGCAATGGTTACGTAATGCAGCGACGACAGGTCGTAGCGGGACAGGTCCTCCTTGATGAAGAAGCGGTACATCGTCGGCGGCGCGCAGAAGGTGGTGATGTTGTACTTCTTAAACAGCGGCAGCAGGTCGTCGGCCTTGAAGCGGTCGAAGTCGTACACGAAGATTGCGCTCTCGCACAGCCATTGACCGTAGAGCTTGCCCCAGAGCGCTTTGCCCCAGCCCGTGTCGGAGATGGTCAGGTGCAGTCCGTCCGGCTCGACGTTATGCCACCAGCGCGCGGTAACGATATGGCCGAGCGGGTAGGAGGCCGTGTGCGTAGCGATCTTGGGGTAGCCGGTCGTGCCGGAGGTGAAGAACATGATCGCCGGGTCGTCCCTGCTCGTAGGAACGCGTTCGAGCGTGTCGGGGAAGGACGGCATTTCCTCGTCGAAGCTGTGCCAGCCCGGACGGCTGCCGTTGGCGATGATTTTGATTTGAAGGGTAGGGGAACTTTCCTGCGCCAGATCGACCTCGGCGGCGCACTCACCGTCGCCGGTGCAGACGATGGCCTTGACCTGCGCGGCTTCGAAACGGTATTCGTAGTCGTGCCGGACAAGCAGGCTCGTCGCAGGGATAGCGACGGCGCCGAGTTTGTGAAGTGCGAGGATGGACAGCCAGAACTGGTAGTGACGCTTGAGCACGAGCATCACGCGGTCGCCCTTGCCGATGCCGAGCGAGGCGAAGTAATTCGCCGTGCGGTTGGAGAGGGCGGAAATCTCGGCGAACGTGAAGTCGCGTTCCTCCTTGTCGCGGGACAGCCAGAGCATCGCCCGCTTGTCCGGGCACTTGCGCGCGAGCGCGTCGACGACGTCGTAGCCGAAGTTGAAGTTTTCCGGCGGCAGAAGCTCGATGCCGGTCAGGCAGCCGTTCTCGTCGATCTTCTCGCGGGCGAAGTTGTGATAGATCAGCCCGTCATATTTTGCGCCGGCCGTCTTTGCGTCCGCAGGGCGTACAACGGGCGCGGGCTCGGCAGGCAGCTCGCCTTCGGCGTCGGGCAGTTCCGCGACGGGCTTAAAGACCACTGCAAGAAAAGTGCAGTCCGTGCCGCCGGCGGCGACCATCCCGTGCGGATGTGAGGAGTCGTAGAAGACGCTGTCGCCGGGGCCGAGCAGCTCGATGTGGTCGTCAAGCTGGACGCGCAGCGAACCGGAGAGCACCATGTCGAATTCCTGCCCGTCGTGGGTAGACAGCGGGATCGGCGCCGTCTGTCCGGCCTCGTCGTAACGCGCGGTGACGACGAACGGCTCGGCTGCGCGATGCTTGAGCTTGGAAGCGAGGTGCCGGTAATGGAAACCGGCGCGGCGCTTGATCGGCATCCCCTCGCCGGCACGCGTGAGGGTGTAGAATGACAGCTTGGGGTCGTCCCCGCTGACGAGCGCGGAAATATCAATGCCCAGCGCTTTGGCGCATTTATACAGGAAGGTGAAGGAGTAATCCTCCAGGCCCTCCTCCATCTTCAGATACGCTTCCTCGCTCATACCCGTGCAGGCGGCCAGCTCCGCGGCGCTTTTTTCTGCGGTCAGGCGCGCGCCGCGCAGACGCGCGGCAATCTGACGGGTTTCGGTGTGCAGATTGTCCATTGAACCAATGCCTTCTTTCTTTTTGTTTTGCAATAAAAAAGGCTTTATCTCACAAAGAGATAAAGCCTTTTGAAACAGCCTTACATAACCACTCTTTTGCTGCGTCCATCAACGCGCTCCTCATTTTACGGCGGGACACCGTCCCGGCTTACTTGTAAACGTTCGGCCGGACTGCTCGGAGGTGATAAGCGCCGCGCCGTCTTTACCGCCTCGCACCAACCGGCAGCTCTCTGAAAAGCGTCACACCGCGCCCGTATCCTCGTCCGTGCATGTATTTTCATTGACATTCATTATATCATGCTTTGCATCGGATGTCAAGAGCTTTTTTTGCTTTTTTCGCGTTTTATGGATAGACGGTGCTCCGCGCAGGCTCGGCTGTGGCTGTACGGGAGCGTTTTTCCCAAGAAAATCCTGTTTTCCGTCCGTTTTGACCGCGCGGCTCCCTTTTGCGCATTGTCTGCTTGGGAGGAGAGAGGTACAGACGCCGTTTCCGTGCCGGAACGGCATTTATTCTTTCAGAGCGAGGATATTGTCCCGCAGCTTTACAGATGTAAAATGCCAATGGCTGACGCTTTTCAAACCCTTGTGCCCGCCTCCGGTGTCGTATTAACCGGTTCCATACCGGTCGACAGCAGAAGGAACCAGGATGCAATGGTCAGCAGGCAAACGGCAATGTCCGAAACCCACAGCGCCGTTCCGGAGA
>ERZ857984.496-NODE-496-length-47490-cov-11.331654_pt1 | contig 47490 bp, 39 predicted proteins | sample MGYA00519914_ERZ857984 | MGnify/ENA primary metagenome ERZ857984 (study PRJEB31778, sample SAMEA3449417) | human gut metagenome | biome: human gut; feature: human-associated habitat; material: faeces | place: United Kingdom | collected 2010/2012 ... | reverse complement strand
CCGGAGCGGTTCTGCTCCAAATAAGGGCGTGCTTCCGTTGGTTCTTCCTCGCCGCCTTCCAGGATTCCCTCAAAAAGCGTATCAATGGAAACATGAAAAAATTGGGCGATTCTGGGCAAGATGGTAATATCGGGAAGGGCTTTTCCGCATTCCCATTTACTGACTGCCTGGGTAGAAACTCCCAGAGCATCTGCCAGAGATTCCTGGCTCAAATTTCGGTAAAGGCGGAGCTGCCGGATGGTTTGTGGGATGGCTATATGCATACAAATCGTTCCTTTCCTGAAAGCTTCCCCGGGGAGGGTTGCGCGTACCTGCGCTCCCTTTCTTTTATTCTAAGTCTGAATATGAGTTTGTGCAATGGAAGGATACGGGAGGGGATTTCAACCGCAGGTTGAAGGAAACGGAGGACAATTTTTTCTTGCGGGTTTCATAGGGAGAGGGTAGAATATAAAAAAACCGGGGAAAGGATGATGGGATGTGTGGAAACTTGCGCGTTATCTGAAGCAATATAAGCTCCAGGTGATATTGGGACCGCTGTTTAAACTCACGGAGGCCGTCTTTGAACTGATAGTGCCTCTGATTACAGCAATGATTATTGACAATGGTGTGAAGAAAGGGGATGTTCCGTATATTTGGCGAATGGGCGGCCTTATGCTTCTCTTGGGGATTGTGGGGCTTCTTTGTGCCATAGTCTGCCAGAAAATGGCTTCTATAGCTTCCCAGGGTGTGGGAACAGTGCTGCGGAACGAGCTTTTTCACCATATCAACAGTTTATCCCATGCAGAGGTGGATCGCTTTGGGACGCCTTCGCTAATTACCCGCCTCACCAGCGATGTAAACCAGCTTCAATATGCGGTTGCTATGCTGATACGCCTTGTGATCCGCGCGCCGTTTCTGTGCATCGGCGGCATCGTGATGGCCATGCTCATCGACTACGGCATCGACGGCAACAACGGCGCCGGCGACATGGGCTACATCTGGAAGATGGGCCTCATCCTCATCGGCTGCACGGTGGTGACGCTGCTTTTCGGCGCGCTGGCGGGCAAGTACGCGGCCATGGCTTCGGCCGGGTTTGCCAAGAACCTGCGCAGGGACATGTACAGTCATGTGCAGGAATATTCCTTTTCCAACATCGACAAATTCTCCACCGGCGGCCTGGTCACGCGTCTGACCACGGACGTAACCAACGTGCAGAACGCTTATCAGATGGTCGTCCGCATCGCGGTGCGCGCACCATTCATGCTGATCTTCTCCCTGGGCGCCGCCATCTGCATCGACTGGCAGCTCTCGGTGATCTTCCTGGCTTTCATTCCGGTCCTGGGTATTGGCCTGTACCTGGTCGCCACCCACGCTCATCCGATTTTTGAGCGTGTGTTCAAGCTTTACGATCGCCTCAACGGCGTAGTGGGCGAAAACCTGCGCGGCATCCGCGTAGTCAAGTCCTTTGTGCGCGAGGCGCATGAGGATGAGAAGTTCGACGCCATCTCGCAGGACATCTATCAGGATTTTTCCCTCGCTGAACGCATTCTGGCCTTCAACATGCCACTGATGCAGTTCTCCGTGTATGGCTGCATGCTGCTCATCAGCTGGTTCGGCGCGCAGGCGGTAGTAGCCTGCGGCGGCGATGCGGCGCTCGGCCTGTCCACAGGTGAGCTGACCAGCCTGTTCACCTACACCATGCAGATCCTTTCCAGCCTGATGATGCTGAGCATGGTGTTTGTCATGATCGTCATCTCCCGCGCCTCCATGGAGCGCATCGACGAGGTGCTTCAGGAGCCCAGCGCGATCGTATCGCCCGAAAACGCGGTCACGAAGGTGGCGGACGGCTCCATCGTCTTTGACAACGTGACGTTCCGCTACAACGCCAAGGCGGAAAAACCGGTTCTGGATCATGTGAGCCTGAACATTGCCTCCGGGCAGACGGTCGGCATCCTGGGCGGCACAGGTTCGTCCAAGTCGAGCCTGGTGCAGCTGATTCCGCGCCTGTATGATGTGAGCGAGGGCAGCGTGTCGGTGGGCGGCGTGGACGTGCGCCGCTATGACCTGGAAGCCCTGCGCGACGCCGTAGCCTTCGTGCTGCAGAAGAACGAGCTGTTCTCCGGCACCATCAAGGACAACCTGCGCTGGGGCAACGAGCACGCCACCGACGAGGAAATGATCCATGCCTGCAAGCTGGCGCAGGCCGACGGCTTCATCCAGTCCTTCCCCGACGGGTATGACACCTATATTGAGCAGGGCGGCACCAACGTATCCGGCGGGCAGAAGCAGCGCCTGTGCATTGCGCGCGCGCTGTTGAAAAATCCCAAGGTACTGATTCTGGACGACTCCACCAGTGCCGTGGATACCGCTACCGACGCGTTGATCCGTCACGCGTTCCGTGAGGAAATTCCCAACGTGACCAAGATCATCATCGCCCAGCGTGTGGCCAGCGTGATGGACGCGGACCAGATCGTGGTGCTGGACGAGGGCCGGCTGATGGATGTGGGCACACACGACGAACTGATGAGCCGAAGCGCCATTTACAGAGAAGTGTATGAATCCCAGATGAAGGGAGGCGATGAGGAATGATGCGGGGTATGAGAATGCGCGGGGGCGTCAAGCCCCAGAATGTGGGCAAGACGGTTCGCAGGCTGATGAGCTATGTGGCGCGCTACCGCCTGCGGCTGATGCTGGTGGTGCTGTGCATCATTCTCAGCGCCGTGGCCAGCGTGCTCAGCTCCACGTTTATCGGCGTGCTGATCGACGATTATATCTCCCCGCTGCTTTTGCAGGCCAATCCCGTTTTTACCGGCCTGGCCAGGGCCCTGGGCGTGATGGTCTGCGTCTATGTGGTGGGCATGATCAGCGGCTATTTCTACAACCGGCTGATGGTCACCGTGGCGCAGGGTGTGCTCAAGGATGTGCGCGACGAGATGTTCGCTCATATGCAGACGCTGCCCATCCGCTATTTTGACACGCACAGCCATGGCGAGGTGATGAGCCATTTCACCAACGACACCGACACCCTGCGCCAGATGATCGCCCAGGCGCTTCCGCAGGTGCTGTCCTCTGTGGTTTCGCTGGTGGCGGTGGTCTGTGCCATGCTGTCGCTGAGCCTGTGGCTGACGCTGTTTGTACTGGCCTTTGCAGTGTTGATGCTGTACATCACCAAGCGGGTGAGTGGGCAGAGCGGCAAATACTTCGTCAAGCAGCAGCAGTCCCTGGCCGATGTAAACGGCTACATCGAAGAGATGATCAACGGCCAGAAGGTAGTCAAGGTATTCTGCCATGAGCAGAAGGCCGTGGAGGAATTTGACCGCCGCAACGACGAGCTGTGCCGCAACGCGACCGCGGCCAACAAGTTCGCCAATATTCTGGGGCCGGTCAACAACAACCTGGGTCATCTGCTCTATGTGCTGCTGGCCGTGGTGGGCGCGGCCATGAGCCTGGCCGGGCTGCCCAACGTGGGGCTGTCCGGCGCGGGCACGATCACGCTGGGCATGATCGCCTCGTTCATGACCCTGTCACGCAGCTTCGTGATGCCGCTGAGCCAGGTCAGCCAGCAGCTCAGCTCGGTTATCATGGCCCTGGCGGGCGCGGAACGCATCTTCCACCTGATGGATGAACCCAGCGAGCACGACGACGGCTATGTGACGCTGGTCAATGCGCGCCGGGAGAACGGCCAGCTCGTGGAAAGCCAGACCCGCACCGGGCTGTGGGCCTGGAAGCATCCGCATCATGACGGCACCGTGACCTACACCGAGCTCAAGGGCGATATCGTACTGGATGACGTGGATTTCGGCTATGTGCCGGACAAGACCGTTCTGCACAACATCTCCCTCTACGCGAAGCCGGGTCAGAAGATCGCCTTCGTGGGCGCGACGGGCGCGGGCAAAACCACCATCACCAACCTGCTCAACCGATTCTACGACATCGCCGACGGCAAGATCCGCTATGACGGCATCAATATCAACAAAATCCGCAAGAGCGACCTGCGCCGCTCGCTGGGCATGGTTTTGCAGGATGTCAACCTCTTTACCGGTACGGTGATGGAAAACCTGCGCTACGGAAAGCTCGACGCCACGGACGAGGACTGCATCCGTGCCGCCAAGCTCGTCAATGCCGACGCCTTCATCCGCATGCTGCCCAACGGCTACCAGACCGTGCTCACCGGCGACGGCAGCGGACTGAGCCAGGGCCAGCGACAGTTGATCTCCATCGCGCGCGCGGCCGTGGCCGACCCGCCCGTGATGATTCTGGACGAGGCCACCTCCTCCATCGACACCCGCACGGAGAGCATCGTGCAAAAGGGCATGGATGCCCTCATGCGGGGGCGCACGGTGTTCGTCATCGCGCACCGCCTGTCCACGGTCCGCAATTCCGACGCCATCATGGTGCTGGATCACGGGCGCATCATCGAGCGCGGCAGCCATGAGGACCTGATCGCCCAGAAGGGCGCGTACTACCGGCTGTATACCGGAGCATTTGAGCTGGAGTGAGGGACGCCGGCTGAAAAAAAGGATACGAACGGGGCGCCATCCGGGAGGATGACGCCCCGTCAGCTTGTCGAAAAAGTCCGGGCTGTGCAAGTCTTTTCCGCCCGGACACGCCAATACCGGCGTTATGCGCGGTCCCGCGCATGGCATTTGCTTGACCGGTGGGCTGCATGGGACCGCCAATACGACGCGAAACAGGCAGCAAAACCATGGGCAAGGCCGACGGGGATTGCACGAAAGCAACCGGGATGGCCGGCGTCCTCTGCGGCGTCGAGGCTGCGGTCCCCCTCACTTTCTAACATGGAGTTTGCCGCCGTTTTGAATTGCTGAAAATCCCATGTTTTAAAAAGCGCTCCTTTAAAATGAGATGACATGAAGAAAGGATGATTGAATCAGCCGCCTGACCGACGTTCCCTTTTCCGGTTGCTCCGATGATACTCCCCAAAGTCCAGAGGAGCGGAGCGGCACATGGGCCATGCCTGCTTTCAGGCATCGAATCGTGATGGGAGCGGGCCTGTCCTCCCCGGCATGCTAACGCCCCGCATCCGCGCGATACGGATACGGGGCGTTGGGCGTGGAAGGTGGCTTACCGGTATTCCGGCAGCCAGCCCTCGTGTGCGGCAATCATGTCGTCGCAGAGCGCAACGATATCGTCGATGGACAGCTCGCTCTGGCAGTGCGGGTCCAACATGGCGGCCTGGTAGATGGCATCCTTTTTCAGCGTCATGGCCGCCTCGATGGTCATCAGCTGCACGTTGATATTGGTGCGGTTCAGTGCGGCGCACTGTTCGGGCAGGTTGCCTACAAAGCAGGGAGTCACGCCGCAGGCATCCACCAGGCAGGGAACTTCTACGCAGGCGTTGCTGGGCAGGTTGGGGATCAGGCCCTGATTGAGCACGTTGCCGCCGATCTTGCAGGGCACGTTGGTCTCCATCGCCTCCATGATGTAGCTGGCATATTCGCGCGTGCGTTCGTGCGCCAGGCTGGGGTTGCGGGTCAGCTCGTCGCGGCGCTTTTCCCAGTCGGCGATCTGCTGCACACAGCGCCGCGGATATTCATCCAGCGGAATGTTGAAGCGGTCGATCAGCTCGGGATATTTGTCCTTGATGAAAAAGGGCAGATATTCCGCGTTGTGTTCGCTGGATTCCGTCACATAATACCCGAAGCGCTTCATGATTTCAAGGCGCACCATGTTGTCGTGCTTTTCGGTCAGCTGCGCCGCGCGCCGCTTGATTTCAGGGTAAAGGTCGTTGCCGCTTCGGTCGGTGATTTCCAGCAGCCATGCCATATGATTGATGCCGGCGATCTTTGCGCGCACATTATCCTCTTCATAGGGCATGCCGACGGTTTTCAGCAGGCTCTCGGCGCATACCTGAACGCTGTGGCACAGCCCCACGGTCTTTATGCCCGTATAGCGCTGCATGGCGCCGGTCAGCATGGCCATGGGATTGGTATAGTTGAGGAACCAGGCATCCGGGCATACATCCTCCATGTCGCGCGCAAAGTCCATCATCACAGGGATGGTGCGCAGTGCGCGAAAGATGCCCCCGATGCCCAGCGTATCGGCAATGGTCTGCCGCAGCCCGTACTTTTTGGGTACTTCAAAGTCCGTGATGGTGCAGGGGTCATAAAAGCCCACCTGAATGGCGTTGACTGCATAGTTGGCGCCGCGCAGGGCGGCGCGGCGGTTTTCAACGCCGCAATAGGTTTCGATGCGGGCTTTGTTGCCCAGGTTGTTGTTCAGGGCGGTCAGCATCAGGTGGCTTTCCTCCAACCGCTGGGGATCGATATCATACAGTGCGATGACGCTGTCTGCCAGCGAAGGGGTAAGCATGCTGTCACCGAGTACGTTTTTGGCAAATATGGTGGAACCGGCTCCTAGAAATGTGATTTTGGGCATGAAGGACACTTCCTTTCCTGAAAGATGCAATCTGTTGTTTCATTATAGCGAAACGGGCTTCTTGATGAAAGCGCTGCTTTGTTGTACAATGCTGTCAAAATGTTGCATGTGGAGTTGAGCGGCGTGGAAGGATACCTGTCTTTTGAGGATGATGCGCTTCCCCGTGAACTGTTTGTATGCCAGTTTGGGGAAGAAGCCTGTGCGCCCGGCTATGGCTTTGGCCCTACCGTCCGTTCGTATTATCTGATTCATTTTGTACGTTCAGGCCGTGGCAAGCTCCACTGTGGAGGCCGCGTATGCCCCGTAGGACCCGGACAGGGCTTTTTGATCCTGCCGGGAGAGGAGACCTATTATCAGGCCTCCTTTGAGCAGCCGTGGCATTATGCATGGGTGGGGTATCGCGGAACGCAAGCGGAATATCTGACACGGATGGCGGGACTGGACGATATGCACCGGGTTTTTACGCCCGATGACCCCGCGCTGGTCTGGCAGGCGATGGAGCAGATGCGCCGGGAAGGCCGGACGCTTTCTCTGACACAGATATCGGCAGTGGGCAACCTTCTGCGCATGATCAGCATGATTGCGCCCGCACACAATCCGGTCGTTGCGGGCGGGACCGCGCGGCAGTATTGTGAAAAGGCGAAGTGGTATCTGGAAGGGCGTTTTGACCGGGACGTATCCGTACAGGAAACGGCGGATTTCGTGGGACTCAGCCGCTCCCAGCTCTATCGTGTCATGATGGAGCAGCTGGGCTGTTCGCCCAGAAGGCTGCTGGCAGAGATCCGCATTCGCCATGCCCAGCAGCTTCTGAAGACCACATCGCTGACCATGGAGGAAATTGCGCGGCGCATTGGTCTGTGTACGGGGGCGCAGTTCGGAACGCTGTTTCGCAGCATGCAGGGCATAAGCCCCGGAAAATACCGACAGCTGGAACGCGAAAAGGAGGCGGCGCCGCAACGGCTGGAGCGCTGAGCAGGCGACGGCTGTTCCCTTCACGTTCATCAGGGGCGGTGCAAGTTGCTCCACCGCATCGGAACCCCCTTGGAAAAGTCACAGGACTCCACAAAAGGGCCCGCCGAAGAAGCCTTCTTCAGCGGGCCCTTTATCCGCGCGGTGCGGGCACTCAGATCTCGTCCTCCAACATACAGTCGATGACGCCGTCAATGCTCTGGCCGCCATCAATAAAGATGGTTTGCCCCACGATGAAGCTGCTCTTCTTCTTATCGGCCAGGAACTGGATCATGGGCACGATATCATCCACGGTTCCGCCGCGTCCGGCCGGGATTTTGCGCTCGAAGCCGCGGATATCGCGCTCGCTGTAGCGATCCATGATCTTGGTGTACACCAGCCCCGGTGCGATGCAGTTGACGTTGATGCCGTACTTGATAAGCTCCACACCGATGGACTTGGTGAACATGTTCATGCCGGCCTTGCCTGCGGAATAGGGCAGGGCCTTGCGCTTGACCCACGTCACCAGGCTGTGGATGGAAGAGATGTTGATGATGGAGCCGTGAATGCCTTTTTCGATCATGCAGCGTGCGGCGAGCTGGGAGCAGTATGCCGCGGAATTGAGGTTGAGCGCGATTTGCTCATCCCAGTAATCCATGGGCATATCCACAAAGCCGCCCTTGGGCATTTTCAGCGCGCCGCCGGCGTTGTTCACCAGCACATCAATGCGCCCGAAGTGCTGGATAAAGGCATTCAGCATACGTTCACACTGGTCGCGGCGGCCGACGTCGCATTGATAAATCTGCGCGTCAACACCATAGCGGCGGCATTCCTCGGCGACGCTTTGCGCTCCCTCGGGCGTTTTGTTGTAGTTGATGCCCACGTCATAGCCATCCTTGGCGAACGCGATGACGGTAGCAGCGCCAATGCCGTGGGAAGAGCCAGTAACCAGAATCGCTTTTCTTTCGCTCATTTGAATTCTCCTTTTACATGCATACTTTCCAGAAATTGCGTGACGGTATAGAGCGGCAGGAACAGGAAGTCCGGCATCACGCCTCCCACCTTGACGATGAGGCCTCGGGCCAGACTGGCGGGATCATGTTCTCCCGAATCCCACGCCTTGCGCAGAAAAGCTGCATATTCATCCATGCAGGAGGCGCAGGCATCAATATAGGCCACTACAGCGTCGGAACCCTCCGCAAGGCTGCCCAGGGGCAGATAATCATGGCCGGCCACAATGCGGCGTATGGGCAGCTGTTTGATCTTTTTTAGCGTTGCCAGATAGCCCGGCAAATCCATGACCAGCGCGATCCCCTGTGTGACCGTTCCGTTGAGCTGCAAGCTGTCGCCGGTAATCAAAGTGCCGCTGCGCTCATCCAGCCAGCAGACCGTGTCGGTGTCGTGACCGGGCGTGGTCACCAGGCGCAAATAACCCGCCAGCGTACCCCCTTCGTCAAGCAGCGCGTCTGCCGTCACACCGCGTAGCGATGCGGGGGCTTCCGGGCTGTACGCCGGGAAGGTGGCCCGGATGAGCCGGCTGTATTTGAGGGGATCCGCCAGCTTGTCTTGCGAGGCGGTAGAACATACCATCAGGATGGAGGGGCACAGCTCCCGGATGCGCGCATGTCCCCCGACATGATCGCCGTGACAGTGGGTGCAGGCCAAGTAGTGGATGTCCGACAAAGACATCCCCAGCTTTTTGAGCGCGGGTACGATGTAGTTGTCCACGTCGGATGCGCTGGCGGCGCTGTCGATCAATACGTTTTGCGTGCCGCGCACAAGCACAACGCCCGTCCATGTGCCGCTGAAGGGGACGCGCAGTCGATAGATGTCCGGCGCCAGGTTAACAAACTCAGGCATGAGAAACCTCCCTACTTTTTTCATCAAAACGAGAAGAACAAATTGATTGTAATGTAGCGGCTATGGGCATACAAGGCGGAAAAAGGCCATCTGTTCAACACGCTTTTCCGTCTTGCGTTTAAAGGGAAAAGGGTGTAAAATAAACTTCTTTATCATCTCTTCCCAAGGATGGATTTTGATTCTGAACAACAGCGCTTTTCGCCCAGGCAGAAATGTTTGTTTTGTTATAGAACAGATTTGTTTTCACCGTTGCTGCCGGGGCCGGGCGCTTGTATAATGCAGGTACATTTCTGAAGGGAGTTGGATAGTGTGGCAAAAAAAATCACGGTTGCAGTTATCGGCTGCGGCGACTTTGCCTGCAATTTTGTACCTTTGTTTCAGGCACATCCATATGTTGAAAAAGTATATGTCTGCGATATCATCCCTGAGCGCGCCAGAGAGTATTCCCAAAGGTTCGGGGTCGAGATCATCGACACCTTTGAAAACGCGATAGCCGACTCCAAAATTACGGCCGTGGCCATCTTCACCCAGAGACATCTGCACGGACCGCTGGTCAAGGCGGCGCTGGAGGCCGGGAAGGACGTGTATTCCGCGGTGCCCATGGGTGTGTCCGTGGAGGAATGCCGGGAGATTGTCGAAACCGTAAAGAAAACCGGCAAAACCTATATGATGGGCGAAACCTGCATCTATTATCCCTGCTCCATGTACTGCAAGCAGCGCTACGAAAAGGGCGACTTCGGCACCTTTGTCTATGCCGAGGCCCAGTATCATCACGATATTTCCCACTTCCCCAAGAACTTTCGTGAGGATTTGGTCAATGCCGGCGTGCCGCCGTTCTATTACCCCACGCATTCCACGGCCATGGTGCTGCACGCGCTGAGCACCCGTGCTACGCGCGTTGTGGCCTTCGGCTATGCCGAGGCCCCGGGCAACAGGATTTATGAAAAGGGCGTGAACCAGTGGGATAACGTCTACTCCAACGGCTATTCGCTGATGAAGCTCGCCAACGGCGGCACTGCCCGCATCAACGAATGCCGCCGCATTGGCTATAAGGCCCCCAGCTCCTATATCAGCGCCTTTTACGGGACGAAGGGCAGCTACCAGTTCAGCAATGCCCAGCACATCTTTGCCCGTCTCACCCCCGACGGCGTGGATGCCGTGGACGTAAGCAGCCAGGTCAACCCCGAAGCCATGGAAGCACACCGCGGCGAGAAGGATTTTGTCAATTCGGTGGCAAACCACCGCTGGCAATCGGCGGATCCCTCACCAGTCCAGAAGGAACGTAACAGCTTGCTGCCCAAGAGCTACGCGGGCCTGCCAAACGGGCATATGGCCAGCCACAAGCTGCTGGTGGATGACTTTTGTACGGCCGCATATTTTGAAAAGATGCCCACCGTCAATGCATGGCTGGCGGCCAGATACACGGTGCCCGGACTGCTGGCGCATGAATCCATGATCCGCGACGGACAGGCGTTTGACGTGCCGGATTTTGGCGACGCGCCGGTGTGAGGCAGAAAACTGCGCGGCGGTCAGCGCATTCCGCTGCGGTAATCCATGGGAGACACGCCGCGCAGCTTTCGAAAGGTCTCTGAAAAATGGGAGGGCGAGGAGAAACCCAGGTTGTCCGCGATCTCCTTCATACTCAGATCGGTCGTAACCAGCAGCGCGCAGGCATCGCGGATGCGGCACTGCATCTGGTAAAGATGAATGGTCTGGTGCGCATACTTGTGAAAAAGGCGATTGAGATAAAACGGGTGGTAGCCGAACATGCGGCCAAGGCTATCGGCGGTGATGCGTTCGCGGGAGTGCGCCTCCAGATACTGCTTGAGCCGCTCCACGACGGTTGGCACAGGTTTTTCTCCGGCTTTGGGCTCGCGCATAAGCTGCAATAGCATACCTTTCAGAAGAGCCGAGCAAAGTTCGTTGAAATAGACATCCCGCTTTTCCCGTTCCGACAGTAGCAGGGCCGCGGTCTGCTGGATCTGCGGTACATCCTGAAAAAGCGTGGGAATGGGAAAGAACGCCGGGTCGGGCAACTCGGGCATTCGCTCCGGGCGGAAGCGGGCAGGCGGGTCCGGACGAAACGCCTGCCCGTTGCCCGGCAGATAGGAAAGGCTGAAATTGATATTGTACAGCATGGCGGGGGCGTCCCGGTGAAACAGCATGCGGTACGCATGATCGGGCGGTATGATCAGGCAGGAACCCGCGCGCAGGGTAAGGCGTTTGGTTTCTGTCTCGGCGGCGCATTCGCCCTCGCGTATGGCGAACAGCCGGTAATCGTATGCCTTGATGGGCTCCGAATAGCTGATGGAGCCGCAACGCAGATCCATGTAGCGGATGAAGGGATTGAGCTGTGAAGCGTCCATGGGCATCGTGCCTCCCTTCCTGCCGACGGGACAGCTTGCAAGATTGTAAATTGATATTATAACATGCTCGATGGCATAATACAAGACGGAATTTTGATGCTGAACGGCCGGCTTTTTTCTTTAGACACCAAAGCCGCTTTGGACTATACTGAACACGACAGATTCCCGCACAACATATCTGAAAATAACGGAGGTGTGGCGCATGACGGCGCTTGAATGGGTGCAGAGGAGCAAAATTATCGCCATCGTTCGCGGACTGCCAAAAGAGTATATGACAAGGCTGGCGGAGGCGCTGTATGCAGGAGGCATCGACCTGATGGAGGTGACCTTTCACCAGCAGAAGCCGGAAACATGGAAGGACACGGCGGCGGCCATCGCCGCGGTGGACAGTTGCATGGAAGGGAAAATGCTGGTCGGCGCCGGTACGGTGCTCACCCTGGAGCAGCTCGATATGGCCCGGGACGCGGGAGCCAACTATATCATTACTCCCAACACCAACTGTGACCTGATCCGCCGCGTCAAGGAATACGGGCTTCTCTCCTTTCCCGGTGCGTTTACGCCCAGTGAGATTGTAGAAGCGTACGAGGCAGGGGCCGACGCGGTCAAGGTGTTTCCCGTGGGAAACCTGGGCCCGTCCTATATCAAGGCGATCAAGGCGCCGCTTTCCCACATCCCGCTCATGGCCGTGGGTGGCGTAAACGAGAAAAACGCAGCCGGGTTTCTGGCGGCGGGCTGCTGCGGCATCGGTGTAGGCGGGAACCTCGTGAACAAAAGCTGGATCGAAGCGGGCGAGTGGGACAAGATTACCGAACTGGCGCAAGCGTATAGAAAGGCGGTAGACGAGGCGTGAGCAGGATCGTAACCTTTGGCGAGATTATGATGCGGCTGAATCCGGAGGGATATCTGCGGTTTGTACAGGCAGAACGCTTTGAAGCCACGTATGCGGGCGGAGAGGCAAACGTGGCGGTAAGCCTTGCCAACTATGGCGACGACGCCGCTTTTTGCACCAAGGTGCCGGCGCACGAGATCGGCCAGTGCGCGGTCAATGCGCTCAGGCATTACGGCGTGGATACCTCCTGCATGCTGCGTGGCGGCGAGAGGCTGGGCCTGTATTTTGTGGAGAAAGGCGCCAGCCAGCGTGGCAGCAAGGTGATCTACGACCGAGCCAACTCCGCCATCGCGCAGGCCAGGCGTGAGGAGTTTGACTGGGACAGCATTCTGGAGGGTGCGGACTGGTTTCACTGGACAGGCATCACGCCGGCACTTGGCGGTGAGCTGCCCGAGATCACACTGGATGCGCTTCGCAAGTGCCGTGAGAAGGGGATAACGGTCAGCTGCGATCTCAACTACCGCGGCAAGCTGTGGAGCCGTGAGCGGGCCGGAGAGGTGATGGGCCGTCTGGTGCCGTATGTGGATGTGCTGATTGCAAATGAGGAGGACGCAAAGGACGTCTTTGGCATCGAGGCGGCAGATACGGATATCATGGGCGGCAAGCTGAACCACGAGGGCTATGTCAGCGTGGCGCGGCAGCTTACGGAGCGGTTTGGATGCAAGGCGGTGGCCATCACGCTTCGCGGCTCTATCTCTGCCAGCGAGAACAACTGGGCCGGCATGCTCTATACGGGCGGGCAGCCCTTCTTCTCTCGAAACTATCTCATCCGTCTGGTGGATCGTGTTGGTGGAGGCGACAGCTTCGGCGGCGGACTCATCCACGCCCTGTGCAAGGGCATGGATGAGCAGAGCACGATCGAGTTCGCAGTGGCGGCAAGCTGCCTCAAGCAGACGATCGAGCATGACTTTAACCTCGCCTCCGAAAAGGAAGTGCTGGCCCTTATGGGCGGCAACGCTTCCGGACGCGTCCAGCGGTAAGGGCTGCGAGGCCATCCCGAAGCGCCGATGCACAGGAAAGTCGGTGTAGCGGCGTGTGCGTTATGTCTGGATAGAACAGATAATATTTGCAGGACCAAACCAGTTGAGAAAAATAATAAAGAAAAGGATGAAAAGAGTATGGAACGCAAATATGAAGATATGCGAAGCTGCTGGGAATTTGGTGAAGCCTCCGAATGCCGCCGCGGCCTGATGCTGGGCATGGGCTATACGGAAGAGGAGTTGAACCGTCCTCTGATCGCCGTGGTTAACAGCTGGAATGAATACAATCCCGGGCACGTGCATCTCAACCAGCTTGCCGAGCGTGTCAAGCAGGGAATCCGTGAGGCGGGCGGCCTGCCGCTGGAGGTAGGCACGACCGCAATCTGCGACGGCATGGTGCTTAAGGACCCCAAGTATATCGAGATCCCCAGCCGCAACCTGATTGCCGACCAGGTGGAGCTGACCGTGGACGGCAACTTCTTTGACGGCATGGTGCTGCTTTCCACCTGCGATTCCATCGTGCCCGGCCACCTGATGGGCTGCGCCCGTCTGGACATCCCTGCCATCGTGGTCACGGGCGGTTACATGCCGCTGGGTACCTTCCGCGGCAAGGAGGTCGTGCATATCCGGGCGCAGGACAAAGTGGGCGCGATGGCCGAGGGCAAGATCGATCCCGACCTCTACAACGGCCTCATCCAGCACAGCTGGGGCATCTGCGGCGGCTGCACCTCCATGACCACGGCAAACTCCATGTGCATGATGGCGGAGGCCATGGGCATGACCCTGCCCGGCAATTCGTCGATGAGCGCTGTTTCCAGCGAGATCCGCAACCTGTCCTATCGCGCCGGCCTGCGTATCATGGAAATGGTGCGCCAGGGCATCACCGCGCGGCAGATCATTACGCCCGAATCCATCCGCAACGCGATTGCCGTGGATATGGCGGTGGCCGGGTCGTCCAACCTGATTTTGCACCTGCCGGCCATCGCGCACGAGGCCGGTTACGACGAGCCCTGGTGGAAGGTGTTCGACGAAATGAGCAACACCGTGCCGCTGCTGAGCCACCTGATGCCGGGCGGCGAGTATTCCGTCAAGGACTTTGACTTGGCTGGCGGCATGCCTGCGCTGATGAAGAACCTGCTGCCCCGCCTCAACGGCGACTGCATGACCGTAAATGGCCATACCGTGCGCGAGAACGTTGAAAACGCCGTCGTCTACAATGACGACGTCATCCGTACGCTGGACAATCCTGTCATGACCGAGCCTGGCCTGGGCGTGCTGTATGGCAATCTCGCTCCCGAGGGGTCCATTATCAAAATTGCGGCGGTTCCCAAGCAGCTTATGCACTACAGGGGCAAGGCCAAGGTGTTCAATTCCCTGCACGACGGGCTGGAGGCGCTGCGCGCGGGCCAGATCCATGAGGGTGACGCCTGTGTGCTGCGGTTTATGGGTCTGAAGGGGCGCTTTGGAACGACCGCCTTTACTTTCCAGGAGGAGCTGAAAGGAAAGCCCACGCTGTACAATTCCTGCGCCATTATCACAGACGGCCGCTTCTCCGGCGGCACCAGCGGTCTGAGCGTCGGCTACGTCAGCCCTGAAGCGGCGCTGTGCAGCCCCCTGTCCATTGTGGAGGACAACGACGAGATCGAGATCGACATTCCCGCCCGCTCCATCACGCTGTGCATCTCGGACGAGGAGCTCAACGCGCGCCTTGAAAAATTCAAATGGGAGTTCTCCGGCAAGGACTATCAGCGCTTCCTGCGCCTGTTCTCCAGGAATGTCGGCTCCATGGCCAAGGGTGGCATATGGGAAGTATGATCACACTACAAACGGACTGCCTGATTCTGGGCGGCGGTCTTGCGGGCTGGATGGCGGCCCGCGAGGCCGCCGCTGCCGGCCTCAAAACGATGCTCCTGCACGACGGCATGGGTGCCTCGCCGTGGGTGCATGGGTTTAATGTGCCCGTATACCCCGAAGATTCGGCAGACATCTTTTTGCAGGATACGCTGGCGAGCGGGCAGGGGCTCAGCGATCCCGCTCTGGCCCGGGCCCTGTGCCAGGATGCCGCCGAGGTATTTGACGAGATACGCGCCATGGGCCTGTCCTTCAACCGTGAGAAGGATGGCAGCTATCAGGCGCTGCGCCCGCTGGGCGCAAGCTGGCCGCGCGTGGTGTCCATCGGAAACGAAACGGGCGCCGCGATATTGACCCGGCTAAAAGAGATGCTGAAGGGCAGTGTGACAGAACTGCCCGCCACGCGTGCGCTGAAGCTGCTGAAGGATGGCAGCCGTGTGTGCGGCGCACTGGCGTATGACGCCGCGGGAAAGCGGTGGCTGAATCTCCGGGCGAATGCGGTGGTGCTGGCATGCGGCGGCTATTGCGGCATCTATCCCGTTTCCACGAACAAGCGAGATTCCGGCGGCGACGGTGTGGCCATGGCCTACGAGGCCGGCGCAGAGCTTTGCGATATGGAGTTCATCCAGTTTGAGCCCAGCGCGGCGGTATGGCCCCGTGAGCTGGTGGGTACCAGTGTAATTACCACGCTGCTCTTTGAGGGTGCGGTGCTGCGAAACCGCGACGGCGAACGCTTCATGCTGCGATATGGCCCGGAGGGCGACCGCGTCAGCAAGGATGTGATGAGCCGCCGCATCGTAGCGGAGATCGCGCGCGGCAAGGGCACGGAGCACGGCGGCATCTACATGGATATTACCGGTGTCGATCCGGCCCGGCTGGCATCCGGCTATCAAATGTATGTCCAGCGCTATCGCAATGTGGGCATAGATATCACAAAGGAATGGATCGAGCTTGCGCCCGCGCCGCATACGGCGTTGGGCGGCGTGCGTGTGGATGCGCAGGGGCATAGCACCGTGCAGGGTCTGTTTGCCTGCGGTGAGGTGATGGGGGGCCTGCACGGCGCAAACCGCATAGGCGGAAACGCCGGGCTGGAGACCCTGGTGTTTGGGCGCAGAGCGGGAAGGGCGGCAGCGGCCTTTGCTCGGAGCGCCGGGCCGTGCAACGCCGAGCCCGAGTCCGCTCCGCAGCTGGCGGAGGAGAGCTGCTCATCGAAAATCGCGGCGCTGCGCCGCGGGATGCGCGAAGCCCTGTGGGACGGCGTAAACGCCGTGCGCGACGCACAGGGGCTCCAAAAGGCCATAAACGTGTTTTCCGATGGCCTGGAAGCCGTGAGCGCGCTGCGCGGGGTGGATGCACAGGAGTCGTTCGAGCTGCTCCGGCTGAAAAACGATATGATTGCGGCCCACCTTACGGCGCTCAGTGCGCTGACCCGCGCGGACTCGCTGGGCTGCCACGCCCGCAGCGACTATCCGCAGGAGGCCAAGCACACGTATCGCGTCATGGCACGCATGGATGAAAACGCACGGCCTTACGTTTGGAAGGAGGACCTTGAATCGTGAAAAAGGTCTATGTGATCAAGAACCGTTATGTCGACTCGGTCACGCTGATGGGCGTGGCGGTGGAGCTGACCGAACTGCCCGGCGTAACGGGAGCGGAAAGCGGCATGGGCACGAGCCAGAACGTGGATTTGCTGACCGGGTTGGACTATCCCGTGCCCGCGGGCGTTACCAAGAACGACCTGATGATCGCCCTGGATGCGGAAGGACCGGAGGCGCTGGAAGCGGCCTTTGCAGCCGCGCAGGAGCGGCTGGCCTCCGGCGGCGGGCATAGCCGGCGCGTATACCGCAGCGTGGACGAGTTGCCTGTGGGCCGCTATGACGTTTTGCAGATTTCCTTGCCCGGCGAATATGCCGTCCAGGAAGCGCGCAGGGCCATTGACAGGGGAATGGACATCTTCATGTTCACGGCGGACGTAACGCTGGAGCAGGAGCGTGCCCTCAAGGAATACGGCCGGGATCATGGCAGGCTGGTCATGGGGCCGGATGCGGGCGTGGGCCTGCTGGGCGGTGTGGCGCTGGCAGCGGGCAGCATCGTCAGGCCCGGACCGGTGGGCGTGATTGGTGCGTCCGGTTCCGGATCGCAGGAGGTCGCGTGCCTGATTGAGCAGATGGGCAGCGGTGTCACGTGCATTTTAGGCACGGGTGGCCGCGACCTGAAAAAGGAGGTGGGCGGCGTATCCATGAAGGCCGATATGAAGCGGCTGGAAAAGGACGAGGATACGAAGCTCATCTGCCTGGTGTCCATGCTGGCGGACCGGGAAGTGATGGAGGAGGTGCTTCTGGAGGCGGATCAGCTGACCAAGCCGGTCGTAGCCGTGTTCCTGGGCGCGGACGAAACGCTTTATCAGGGCCACAGGGTAACAGGAACCTACAGCCTCCAAGAGGCTGCCAAGGCCTGCGTGCGCCTCGTGACAGGGCGCGAGCCCAGCATCGGCTGGACGGAAGAGGAGGCTGCGGCCATCGCCCGCGAAAAGGCGGCCTCGCTTTCCCGTGAGCAAAAGTATTTCCGCGGCCTCTATACGGGGGGCACCTTCGCGGAGGAAACACTGATGACGTTTCGCGCCGTCGCTCCGGAAATCGCGCTGCATACCAACCGGGATAACACAAAGTATGCTGCGCGCCTCCAGACGCACAAGCACAGCGAGGGCCACACCCTGCTGGACATGGGCGATTTGGATTTTACTGCCGAAGCGCCGCACACGGTGTTTGACCCCACCCAGCGGGTGGAGCGCCTGCGGCAGGAGCTGGCCGACCCGGAGGTGGCGCTCGTGGCGATGGACATCATCCTGGGGCCGGGCGTGGCACCCGACCCTGCCTCGTGCTATGTTCCGTTGATGAGGTCGCGGCCCGATGTGATCTACGTCTGTGCCGTATGCGGCGGCGAAGGAGACCCGCAGGGCAAGGATGACATTGCCAGGATGCTCAGAGAGGCTGGCGCGGTGGTGGCGGACAGCAACTATGAAAGCGCGCGCTTGTGCGCCATGATCTGCCGTCAATTGGGGAGGCGTGAATAATGGAGGGCATCTACAAGCAAAAGCCGAGGGTGGCCAACCTTGGCATCCTGCTGTTTTATAAGGCGCTGGAAGCGCAAAACTGCGATTGCACGCAAATCGAGTGGACCCCGCCCTATAAGCAGCCCGAGGAGATCGAGGAACTGCTGGACGAGTTTCTCTAAAGCGTCGCATACGGCCGGGAAGACAATGCCAAAGGAGGTAGTCGGAGATGGACATCAGGGAAAGAATTGCGCAGGCCAACCAACAGGCCGTGGCGTGCATCATAGACAGCGATCCCTACTGGGTAGATATCCGTCCCGCAGGAGAGTGCGTGGAAGGGCTGGAGGATCATATGATCCTCCATTCCGGCCCGCCTGTGGATTATGATGACATGGTCATGCTGCACAAGCGCGGCATGGTGAGTGCCATGCTGTTTGAGGGATGGGCCAAGGACGAGAAGGAGGCCGTGGAGATCATCCGTTCCGGCGAAATCCGCATCGACTCCGCGCTCAACCACAACACCGTCGGGGCAGGAACGGGCATCATTACCAAGTCCGTGGCAATGAACGTTATTGAGGACCGGCGCAACCACACCACGGCGGCCACCTTCCCGGCGGAAGGGCCCTTCCAGGGCGGCTTTTGCGGCTGGGGCCTCTACAGCCCCGAAATTGCCGAAAACCTGCGCTACATGCGCGAGGTTCTTTTCCCGCCTCTGCGTGAAATGTTGGCCAAGGAGGGCGGCATCGCCATCAAGCCCATCCTGGCCGAGAGCATGCAGATGGGCGATGAAAACCACACCCGGCAGACGGCGGCTGATTTGCTGTTTGACAAGCAGGTTCTGCCCAGGCTGTTCGAGATGGACCTGCCCAAGGAACAGATCATGCGCACGGTCAAATACATCGTGGAAACGCCCCGCTTTTTCCACTGCTATGGGCAGGGGGCTTCCCGGGCCGCGGCTATTGCGGCGGACGGCACGGAGTATTCCACCATGGTCACCGCACTGGCGGGCAACGGTGTGGAGTTCGGCATCAAGATCGCGTCGCTGCCCGGGCAGTGGTTCACCGCGCCCGCGCCCATGATGAAGGGCCGCTATACCTCCACCCAGTACACCGAAAAGGATCAGCTCCCATGGCTGGGAGACAGCTGCGTGGTGGAAACAGCCGGCCTGGGCGGCTTTGCGGCGGCGGCCAGCCCCATCGTATGCAGCCTGCGCGGCATGAGCCTGCAGGACTGCATCGGGCAGACGCGCGAGATGGAGCGCATCTCCATCGCAAAGAATCCCAACTATCCCATTCCCAACCTGGACTTTGATCCGCTGCCTGTGGGCATCGATATCCGGCTGGTACTCAAAACGGGCGTATGCCCCGCCATTCACGGCGGCATGTTCAACCACGAGGGCGGGTTGATTGGCGCGGGCATGGCGCGCGTACCCATGGAGTGTTTCCAGAAGGCCATGAAAGCCTTCGCAGCCAAATACAGGAATTAATCATCAAAACGCCGCAGCGCCGGATCATTTTGAAAAGGCGCTGTGGGTTTTCCATTCCTAAAAGGAGGCGTGTGTGGTGCGCAAGATTCTGGTGCTCAACCTGGGCTCCACCAGCTTTAAATTCAAGCTTTACAACATGGGCGGGGAAGAGACCCTTTTGGCCTCTGGCGGCGTGGAAAGCATAGGCACAGAGGGGGCTTACCGCATCCGGGCAAACGGCAGCGAGGAGAAAGAGCGCTGCCGGTGTCAAACGCACATCGACGCGCTGGAATGGTGCATGGCCGTACTCAGTCGCATGGGCGTCCCCGTGGACATGGCCTCACTGGATGCCGTCGGCTACAAGGCGGTGCATGGAGGCAGCATATCCGGGTCCCGGGTGGTGGACGACACGCTGATGGCGGAGATGGAGCGCATGTGCGCACTGGCTCCCGCGCACAATCCGGTCTACCTTGAAATGATGCGCCGCGTGCAGGAGCGCTACCCCGGACTGACGCAAATCGCCTGCTTTGAAACCGCCTTTCACGCCACGATACCCTTGGAACGGGCCGTGTACGGCATTCCCTATGAGTGGGTGGAGCAGCTTGGCATGCGGCGCTACGGCTTTCATGGCTCCAGCCACAGCTACATCGCCTGGAAGATGGAGCGGGAAGCGCCGGAAGCCAGGCGCCTTGTGAGCGTGCATCTGGGCGGTTCCAGCTCATTGTGTGCCATTCGGGACGGCAGGAGCATAGCCACCTCCATGGGAGCCACGCCGCAAAGCGGGCTGTTTCACAACAACCGCGTAGGTGATTTGGATGTCTTTTGCCTGCCGGTCATTATCCACCAGACGGGCGGTGTAGAGGCAGCCATGAAGGCGCTTTCCGGGCAAAGCGGTTTGCTGGGACTAAGCGGCGTCAGCAACGATATGCGCAAGGTGGAGGAGGCAGCGGCGCAGGGCAATGAACGTGCGCAACTGGCCATAGGTGCCTTTGCGGATGAGATCGTAGGCTATATTGGCATGTATACCGCTTATCTGGGCGGACTGGACGCCATTTGCTTCACCGGCGGCATCGGCCTCAACGACGCTTCGCTCAGGCAGCGCATAGCCGACAGACTGAGCTTTGTGAACGCGAGGCTGGACCCCCGGTGCAACAGAAGCGGCTATGAGGGCCGTATCAGCACCCCGGATAGCGGCGTGGCGATATGGGCATTTGAAACCAACGAGGAGATTATGGTCGCGCGGGGCTGCATGCGCGTGCTGGGCGCATGAGAGGAAGGGAAAAGCCTCTTCCATGCGGCCGTAAAGCCTGCGCGGAAAGGAACGGCAATATGGACAAGATGATCGAAAAGCTGGAAACCTCCATAGAAAACGGTGCGGAGGTCATTGTAGTGGGCGGCGGCATTGCCGGTGTCGCGGCAGCGGTGGCGGCTGCGCGCAGCGGTGCGGACGTCCTGCTGCTGGAAAAGGGCGCGCTGCTGGGTGGACTGGCTACCAACGGCCTCATCAGCTGGTACGAGCCGCTTTGCGACGGGCACGGCGAACAGCTTATGACAGGCCTAGCAGAGGAACTGCTCAGGCTGTCCATCCGCTATGGAGACGACACGCTTCCCCGGATCTGGAAGGATGAGGCCCGCCCGGTGGATCGCAGCCTGATCAGCCCTGAAAAGCAGCATCCCATAGGCGGCCGATATGCGACCTTTTTTTCACCCACGATTTTTCAACTGGCGCTGGATGAATTGCTGAAAAAGGAAGGCGTGCGCATCCGCCTGGATATTCTGGCCGCGCGTCCCGTCATGGAAGGAAGCCGCTGCACTGGCATCTGCTGTGAAAGCAAGTCGGGGCGTCAATACTTTCCCGCAAAGATCGTGGTGGACGCCAGCGGCGATTCGGACATGTTTTTCCGTGCGGGCGCCCCGTGCGCCGAGGGACAGAACTACTTCAGCTTCTTGGCCCATGTAACGGATACTTCGGAAAAGAAAAAGGCGCTTCAACAGCGCCGCTGGATGTCCATCGGAGCCGATCTGCATGGTAGGGGCCAGCGGGAAGGCGAGCCCTTTACCCCCTGCCTGACAAACGAGCAGATAACGGCCTTCCTGCTGGATGGCCGGGCCGCGCTGCTGGAAAAGGTAAAAACGAAGGATCGGCGGCAGTTTGAGGTCACTTCTCTGCCCTCCATGCCTCAGGCCCGCAAAACACGGCGCATCAAGGGCGCCAGCACCCTCACGGAGGCGGACTGCAAGCGGCGCTGTGATACGACCGTCGGCCTTGCGTGCGACTTTGAAAAGCCCGGCGATTGGTATGAGATTCCGTGGGGCTGTCTGTACAGCGAGACCGTTGATAACCTGCTCGCAGCGGGACGAATGGTCTCTGCGGACGGTTGGGCCTGGGATGTGACGCGCGTGATTCCAGTATGTGCGCTTACGGGACAGGCAGCCGGGACGGCCGCAGCGCTGATGGCGCGGGAGGACGTTGCAGCGGCGCGGCTCTCCATGGATGAGCTGCAGGCGGCTCTGCAGGCGCAGGGTGTGCGCCTGCACCATGACCTATAAAAGCGCTGCCGTCCTGCGCGCCGGCCCATAAAGGAAAAACAGGACGCTGTTGACAGAAAGGAACTTGCTTTTATGAAGGATGTTATCATTCGCTCGGACAGGCTGACCGTGCATGCAAATGCGCTGGGTGCGGAGCTCAAGGGCGTTGAGATGGAAGGACTGGAATACCTCTGGCAGGGCGATGTGGACAGCTACGCGCGCACCTCTCCCACATTGTTTCCCATTGTGGGGCGCTTCCTCAGCGATACCTATTATGTGGGCGACCGGCCTTATGGCATGCAGCTCAATGGGATCGTCATGGACCGCAATTTCCGGTGCGCAAGCTGTGCTTCAGACCGGGTGGTCTTTCAGCTGGAAGCAGATGAGCGTACGCGCCAATCCTATCCATTTGACTTTGCCCTGACAGTCGGCTATGCTGTGCAGGGCGATACCCTTGCGGTGAGCTACAAGGTGGAGAACCGTGGCAGCATCCCCATGCCCTTCTGTCTGGGGTGCCATACCGCCTATAACTGGCCCCTCCTGCCCGGCGATGACCCGCAGGATTACAGCCTTCGCTTTGAAAAGGAGGAGGAGCTGGAATCTTTCAATCCCTTTGGCTGGCGGCAGCCCTTCGTGCAAGGGAGGGAACGCCCGCTCAGTCATGCACTGTTTACCAATTATACACGCAGCGTTACGGGCCTGCGCTCTACCTGGCTAGAGTTTGGCAGCCGCAAACATGGACGGCGCGTGCGCATCCGGCGCGGATCGTTTTCCTATCTTGCCATGTGGACGCCGCATGATCATGAAGCGCCGCTGCTTTGTCTGGAGCCGTGCACCGGCCTGCAGCCCGGTAACCATGGATGTCTCCGGCTGGAAGACCGTGACGGCTGTGTTACGCTCTCACCCGGAGAGGTGTGGGAAGGCAGTTTCTGGCTCTCCTTTTCCTGAGAAAGTGGGGCCGGGGTAACCGTCTTTTTCGGCGCGCCGGCTTTCTGCCAGAGGCAGGCCAGGAATTCGGTACCAAGGGACGCAGGAAAGCGAGGAGATGGTTTTCAGACTGTGGGCTGAAGCGAAAGCCCTTGAAAAGCAGGGGGAGGCGGCTTTGCGCAGCAGCAATGCCGCACATGGCAATCCGCTGTGCCAGAAAAGGAGATGAAGTGCGATGTACAGACTGATTGTGGTCGATGACGATGTGGACGCCGTCAACAACATCGCCAAGGACTTTCCATGGGAACAGTCCGGCTTTACGCTGGTGGGTTCCTTTCAGGATGGGGAAAGTGCGTTGGCGTGGCTGAAGACGCATACGGTCGATCTGATCCTTTGCGACATCAAAATGGCCCGCATGAACGGAATCGAGCTGGCGCGGCAGATGCAGCAGGCACACAGAAAGGAAAAACTTGTTTTCATCAGCGGCTTCAAAGACTTTGACTATGCGCAGAAGGCGCTGGAGTACGGCGTTTTTCGCTACTGCATCAAGCCGGTCACATTCCGGGAGATGCAAAAGACCATCGCCGCGATTCGCGAGACGATTGAGCGCGAGCGCGGCGTTCATCTGCCTGCTGATAGCGCGCACTCCGGCGAGGCGAACAGCCACAGCATCGCCGATGTGAAAATTGACCGGATCCGCCGCTATGTGCAGGACCACTACGCCGGTGTGACGCTGCGGCAGCTCGCGGAGTTCATGCAGATGAACACCACCTACCTGTCGTACTATTTCAAGGAAAAGACGGGTCAGAAGCTGTTTGACTATATCACCGAAGTGCGGTTGAACGCCGGACTGGAAATTCTTAAGACAGACAGCTACCTGAATGTAGCGGAGGTGGCGCAAAAGGTGGGATATACGAACGCCATCAGCTTTTCGCGCAGCTTCAAAAAACAGTTCGGCGTCTCCCCTTCTCAGGTGCGGCGAAACTTTGACTCCACGGAGGAAAAAAAGTGAGGCGAGGCACGGTTCGCAGGCCAGGAAAGAAAGGCGCTGGCGGCACGCTGAAAAAGCAGATGATCGTCATGGCTGCGATGCTGGCCATATTGGCTTTTGAGGCGGTCTATCTGGCATACCAGAGCTCCAACCGTCTGGCGTCCTCGGTGTCGGACGTATGGCAGGGCATGCTGGAGACACAAAGCGAGCATGTAAGAAACAGCCTGTTCATGAAAAATCCCTATCTCACCCCCGACACGCTGTACCTGGCCAAGCTGAAGGCGGCCTTCTATGACGATCCCGATATGGTCGTAGAAACCAGCCGGGAGGCAGGATGTGATCCGGGACATGTCTCGCTGGCGATTTCAAACCTGTGCAGCAATATTAAAATGGGGATCACCTACAGCAACAGCCTGCGTTCCTGCTACTGGATGCTGGAAGATCCGGACGCGCCGTATGTTCTGATCAACGGCAATCCCACGATCAAGGCAGAGGTCACCGACGCCGAATGGATGGATGTTTGCCGCGAAATGGAGCAGGATGTGAGGGTCGAATGGCGCACCATCCCCCTTTCCTACCTGAACAACACGTCGGTACTGACCGTTTATCGGCGCATTCGCTCGGAAAGCTTCCTCCCGGGCGAGACGATCACGGGCTATTGGGTACTCAATTACGATCTGTCAAATATGCTCAGCGCCTTCACGGCACAAATGTCCGGAGCGGGGTTCGTCTGCCTGTACGATACACGGCGTGAGGACGGCCTGACGGCAGGCAATTTTGAACTGCCCCAGCAGGAGGAGACGGAGATCGTGGAAAAGGTGTTGCAGGCGTGGGAGACGGACAGCCCCACCGGCGTGGTTCGCAATGGTCAGAACGAGGCGTTCTATTACCGCGCCGAGGAGGTCTGTCCCGGGACGCTGAGCATCGTATGCATACAGGACCGGCAGCTCAGTCAGGCGCTGGACGGCGTGGTCAGGTCCATAACGGCCGCGCTGCTGGTCAGTTGCGTGGCGGTGGCGGGCATCAACCTTTATTCCATCCTGCGTTACCGCAAGTACAGCAGGGGTTTGCGCAAGATGTTTGATGCGCTTAGAAGCCGTCAGGGCGAGCAAAGAGCGGCGGAGGACCCCCAAGAAAGCACCGGCAGCGAGATTCTGTTGCAGCGGATTTTGAACAACGACGTGGATTTGGAGGAGCTGCAGGGACTGGTGGAGTCCAAGCGGGAATTGAAGGCCGAGCTGGACGCCCTGTATGGCCATGTGCAGATCAACTCTCATTTTCTCCTCAACACGCTGGATTCCATCTACTGGTCCAGCGTAAGCCGGATGGGTGCGGACAGCAAAGAATCGGCCATGATCGGCGACCTGTGCGAGATCCTGAAATATGCGCTGGATTCCTCGGACTTGTACACCTCCCTTCGCGAGGAGGTGGAATGCACGCTGCGCTATATCGAGATCCAGCAAATGCGCAAGAACATCGTATTCAATGTGGAATGGGACATACCGGACGAGCTGTACAACGCGCGCGTATGCAAGCTGATTTTGCAGCCGGTGATCGAAAACTGCGTGCAGCACGCCTTTCAGACCACAAAGGAGCGTGCGTTCCGCATACGGATCGCGGCCCGGAAAACAGAGGAGGGCTACCTGTGCATCAGCGTGGAGGACAACGGCTATGGCATCAGCCCCAAACGCATCCGTCAGATGAACCTTGAAATGAAAAAGCAGCGATATTTGCGCATCCGCCATATCGGCCTGGCAAACGTCAACCGCCGCCTGCAGGTGCAGTTTGGCGGGCGAAGCGGCGTATCGCTCAGCGCCATTGAGGGAGGCGGGCTGCGCGTGTGCCTTACGATGAAGTACGGCGTCTACGAGCCCGACGTCGCGCTGAACAAAGCATGAGATATCCCGGTGAAATGCCGGCGTTCAGAAAGGAGAGCTAACCGGATGAAACAGTGGTATCAGGACAGGATGTATGCGCGCGTGATTCGCATGGATGGCCGTGTGGACCGCGTGCAGCTGGATTGCATGGAGGATTGCGGCACGCTGATCGCATCCTTCCCGGAGCAGGCGGATTGGACGGATATCCGCACCGTTGAATTTGCTCCGGAGATGGGGCAGAACAAGGCCGGCCAGGACGGCTATTACATCATTCCGCACGGGGAGGGAAGCGTAGGAGACACCATTCTGTGCCGCTTCCGTGAGCGTGAGGACACCGAAATGGTTTTGGACCGCTTTGCCATGCCGATATGGAGCTGCATTCAAAGCCGGGGAAGTTTCGTGGCCATCGTATCTTCGATGACGTACGAATATCGGCTGGCCGTTGGCGTAAAGGACGGCGTATACTCCTGCTATGCCTGCTTCGATCTAAATGGCCACATGCCCTATGAGCCCATCACCATTGAATTCCGGCTGCTGGACGACAAGGCGGACTACAACGAAGCCGCCCTGGCCTATCGAGAATGGCGCGAACAGCGGGGAGAGCTGCGCCGCTATGACGTTCGCGCCAAGGAGCGTCCGCAGGCGCGCTATACGGCGGAGAGCATCTATGTGCGCATCCGTCAGGGATGGAAGCCCGTCCCGCCTCCGGTGCGCGAGCAGACGCCCGAAACCGAGCCGGAAATGCATGTGGCGGCTACGTTTGACGACGTATCCGAGCTTCTGGACGTCTTTGCGGCGCATGGCATCGACAAGGCGGAGATCTGTCTGGTCGGCTGGAACAAGAGCGGGCATGACGGCCGCTGGCCCCAGCCCTTCCCTGTCGAGGAGCGCCTCGGCGGAGAGGAGGCGCTCAAACGGCTGACTGCGAAGGCGCGCGCCATGGGATACGCGATGGTCTGCCACACCAATTCCACCGACGCCTATTCCATCGCCGACTGCTGGGCAGAGACCGACATCCTTTGCGATGAGGCAGGTGCGCCCGTCAAGAACAATCAGCCCTGGAGCGGCGGCGACATGTACCAGGTGTGCCCGCTGTGCGGTCTCCGTCAGGCGATGGAGCTGCTGCCGAAGGTCAGGGCGCTGGGTTTTGAAGGCACCCACTACATCGACGTGATCTCCACGGTCTTCCCCCGCGCCTGTCATGCGCCCGGCCATCCTGTCACACGCAGGCAGTGCGCGGCCCTGTGGAATCGTATCCTGCGCTTTGCACGCCAGCAGTTTGGCGGCATCAGCTCGGAGGGCGGCTTCGACTTTACCGCGCCGGAACTGGACTTTGGCCTGTACGTTTCCTTCGGGCTGGGGGACTGCCCCCTGGCGGATGACGTTGTGCCGTTTTGGCAACTTGTCTATCATGGCTACATCCTCAGCAATCCCTATAGCAAAACCGTCAACCCCACCAATGATGACCTGCTGAAGGTTGTGGAGTACGGTGGACGGCCCACGTTCTATTACGATTCCAAATTTGTGACGCCGGATCCCAACAAAGACGTCAACTGGATGGGCGAGAACGATTATCACTGCCACACGCCAGAGGACCGTCAGAGCAGTGCAGAATGGATCGCACGGGTGTACCGCTGGTACGAGGGGATTCGCCATCTGCAAACGCTTACGATGGAACGCCATGAGATCCTGCCGGACGGCGTGCGCCGCGTGACCTATGAAAACGGCGATCAGATCGTCGTTGATTACCGCCAAAAGAAAGCCTATCTCAATGGCAAGCAGATCCTGCCCCTGGAGTGAGCCTGAGGCATGCGGGAGGTCCATCCCCCGCATGCCTTTTTCAATCTCCTGGAAGCGCACGGGGAATGCAGGATTCGTCAAAAAACTGTACAAACTGGGCACTAATATTCCTAAATATATATTTCGATGCCATAAATCAAAAGACAAATCATTGCGGTTCACTTTTGCAATGAATATACTACAAAGTAGCTTCATTCCGAAAACAAAATGAATAAGGAGGTATATCTGAATGAAGAAAATGATTACCTGGATCATGGTGCTGGTGATGGCCCTGTCTCTTACCAGCTTTGCGGCTGCAGAAGAAGCTGTCACCCTGCGTCTGTGGATGTGGGACGACGCGCAGCAGCCCGCCATGCGCGCCATGGCCGATGAATATGAGGCGTCCCATCCTAACGTCACCATCGAAATCAGCTGCCAGGCCGACGTTTCCGGCCTCAACCAGCGGATTCAGGCGACCATCGGCACGTCCGACGCCCCCGAGATCTTCTTCATGAACTACAACCTGGCGGCTGAGTATATCCCGCTGGGCATCGTGGCTGACCTGACCCCCTATGGCATCGATCAGTCCGACCTGGCCTCCGGCATCGTTAACGCCTACACGGTGGACGGCAAGGTGTACGCCGTGGCAAAGGACACGGATTCCTACGCCGTGTTCTACAACAAGGCGCTCTTCGATCAGGCCGGCGTGCCCTACCCCGACGATTCCTGGACGATCGCTGACTTCTGCGAGACCGCCAAGAAGATGACCAGCGATGGCGTTGTGGGCTGGACCAGCTCCACCTCCGACCGCGTGTGGTACAACTTCATCTGGAGCAACGGCGGCCAGATCTACAGCGAGGACGGCACCACTGCCGCCATCAACACCCCTGAGAGCGCTGAGGTCATTCAGATGCTGATGGATCTCTCCGCCAACGGCTACGCCTACACGGGTCCCCAGCTTGCCGAAGTGTCCGATACCGCGGCCTTCACCTCCGGCATCGCCGCCATGACCATCAACGGCTCCTGGATGATTTCCCAGTACGCCAGCGCGCTGGGCGACAACCTGGGCATCGTTGAGCTGCCTTCCGGCGCGGCCGGCAAGTTCAGCGCCAACCACGGCATCGGCTACTCCACCACCACCTCCAACGAGCATATGGAGGAGACGGTTGACTTCCTGAAGTACCTGGCCACCTATGATGCTCAGGTGAAGCAGATCGAGGTCGTTATCCCCGCCAACCTGACCTGTGCCTCCGCTTGGGAGAGCGTGTACCCCAACGTGAATGTCGGCGCCTTCATGAATGCGCTGTCCTATGGCCGCAGCTACCTGTCTACCGTCAACGCTACCCTGGCCCGCACCGCGTATCAGGATGTGCTGGCCCGTCTGCGCAACGGCGACTTTGCCAACGCCGAGGAGTTCTGCGCTGCCGCCGAGGAGGCTGTGAACTACGCTCTTTCGGAGTAATCGCTGATTCCTTTCCACTTAGGGCGTAAAGTGTTCCAACCGAGGCTGCCGGGGCAGCGACCGAGTCCCGCCCCGGCAGCCTTTTTCGCAAGGACGACCTTTTGTGCATCCTTGCGTTTGCATATTTCGGCGGCTCGCGGCAGCCTTTGCCTGCGCCGCGGCACCGGTTGTCAGCTCGGCGGGTGCCTGACGCGGCTGCAAAAACATACGCCGCTTGCAGATGCAACAAAAAGGAGGTCCTCCCGATGAATAGCCCCGCAATTTCCGAGCGCGAATTGCGTTACCGCCAGCGCTACAACGGCAAGGAAGTGCTCACGGCGTTTTTGTTCCTGCTGCCGCTGCTGGTGGGCATCATTTTGTTCTTTATCGTGCCGATTGTCGAAACGTTCTACTATTCTTTCACCCGATGGAAGGGAATCGGTAAAGAGCAGTGGATCGGCATAGACAACTACATCAAAATGTTTACCAGGGATGCCAAGTTCGGCATGGAGGTAAGCAACACGTTTGTCTATGTGCTGGGCTCGGTGCCGCTTACCCTGATCGTGGCCGTGATTTTTGCCGCGATGATGAATTCCAAAATCAAAGCGGTCGGCTTCTTTCGAGTCATCTACTTCCTGCCAAACGTGACGATGGTCACCGTTGTGGTGATGATCTGGCGCTGGCTGCTGAACTCGCAGTATGGAATTGTCGATATTATCCTGGACGCGCTGTTTGGCATACGTCCCGCATGGATGACGGACCCGAACCTCACCATGCTCAGCATGTGCATGATTTCCGTATGGTCGGGCATGGGCTACTGTATCGTGATTCTGCTGTCCGGGTTGCAGGGCATATCCCAGACGTACTATGAGGCGGCGCGAATTGACGGCGCTTCCGGCCTGCAGCAGTTTTTCAAAATCACGGTGCCGCTGCTTACCCCCACGATATTTTTCCTGCTGGTTACGCGCATCATTGCCGCCTTTAACCAATATGACATGGTGTATATGATGGCCGACAGCGCTACCTCGGGAGCGGTGGGGCCCATTACCGACAGTTTGAGGACGCTGGTATTTGGCGTGTATCAATCTGCCTTCGCGGATATGCAGATGGGCTACGCCTGCGCCAAGGCCGTGTTCCTGTTCTTTGTGATCCTCATCGTGACCGCCATTCAGATGATTGGTGAGAAGCGTTGGGTCAACTACTGATGGAAGGGGGAGAAGTAAAAATGACTGCCGCTCAGACCATGGCCAGGCCGCATCGAAGAATACAGCCCGGACGCGTGCTGATGTACACAATCCTTATTCTTGGCGTCATTGTGATGCTGTTTCCCTTCATATGGATGCTTTTGTGCTCCTTTAAATCCAATATTGAGGTGATCCAGATCCCCCCCACCTTTTTCCCCAAGGAATGGGTGGCTGACGGCTATATCCGTGCATGGGAACGCAATATCGTTACGCCCTACATCAACACGGCGATCACCTCGGTTTGCATAACGGTGTTGCAGCTTGTCACGGCTTCAATGGCAGCCTTCGCATTTGCGCGGCTTCGGTTCCCGGGCAGAAATGTGCTGTTTTTGGTGGTGCTGTCCATGATGATGGTGCCGCAGAACATGACCATGATTCCCAAATTCCACATTGTGCGTGCGCTGGGCGGCTACGATAAGCTGATCGGCATTATCATGCCCAACTTTATCAGTATCAACGTCACGTTCTTCATCCGGCAAAACTTCCTGACCTTCCCATCGGAGCTGGAGGAGGCCGCGAAGATCGATGGCTGCTCCATCCCGCGTATCTTTTTGCAGATCCTGTTGCCGCTTTCCACCTCCATATTGACGGCAATGGGCATCATGGTGCTTCTGTGGGCATGGAACGATCTGCTTTGGCCGACGATCATCATCACCCGCGAAACGAATCGGACGCTGAGCATGTTTATTGCGCTGTGCAAGGGACAGTACATAACGGACTATGGCTTCCTCATGGCGGCCAGTGCACTTGCCGTGGTGCCGATGATTATTGTTTATATCATCTTCCAGAGAGCCTTTGTAGATTCGATCACCATGACGGGCATCAAGGGCTGATGCAGCGGGGAGACCGCCGCAAAGCCAATCATACCGATCAAAAGCAGAACGCCTCCGACCTATCCCTCGACGGGATGGCCGGAGGCGTTTGCCCGTTGTTTGCGTTACGAAAAAGCTTCAGCTGGACTTGCCATACACTTTTCGGTACGCGGCAGCAGATGGATGCGGGGCGGCGGCCATGGGCAAGGTGGACAAAAAGGCCGGAACAGCCACATCTTCTGCCTTGATTTTTTTCGTGAATTCCATATAATAAGGTAATCGTTGAGAATCGTTCGGGGAAAGGGGCGGAGTCCGATGCGTGAACAATATGTTCCCGTATTTTATGACGAAAAGTCCTCCACTTCTTCCCAGTACGCCAACACGATCCAGGGCATCCGTATGGCGGCCGCCCGTTACGGCATGCATCTGAATTTGTTTTCAGATGCCGATTTTGACAAAACGGATTTTTCGTCGCTTCCACAAATCGCCATTGTCACGGGAACCAGCCTGCCTTTTATCCAAAAGGCGATCTCCCGGCTGAGGGACAACGATCGCTTTGCCGTACTTGCCGGAATGGATTCGGAACAGTTCGGATATGACGTGTCCTGCGCCACGCCATCGCGGCGCGCAGAAACCCTGCAGCTGATCAACTATCTGTGCAACTGCGGTAAAAGAAGAATAGCCATGGTGGGTTTTGGCATGCGCTCCATCAACGACAGCTTCCGCTATCACGCGGCCATGAGCGCTGTCGCGTCATGGGGCGAGGTTTTTCAAGAAAGGGACGTATGGCGCTGGGAACAGGATCCGATGGACAGCTTCCGCAGCTTTGCCCGGGTGGCCCGGGAATATGAGGCGGTGGTATGCCCAAATGACGCCATTGCTATTTACCTGGTGAACTATCTCAAACAGCAGGGCATAACCGTCCCCGATGATCTGTTTGTGGCGTCCTTTGGCAACATGGCGATCGGCCGGTACCACCGGCCCTCCATCACCAGCATGACCATGGACATGCAATATGTCGGCAAACAGGCCTTTTCCGTATGGCGGCATCTGATGAAGAGCGAGCAGTCCATGCAGCGCATCGCCCTGAGAATTACCGTGCCCAGCAAGATCCTCATTCGGGAAAGCACCGCTCACATGCCTTTACAATCCGGTGTTTGCGCCGTTTTCCCGTCACACCAGGACAGTTTTTATCACCAGCCCGCCATTTCCCGGCTGGTCCGCCTGGAAAAATGCATCAGTCAGAGGGATGAGACCGATATGCAGATCCTGCGCCTGCTGATGGCCAAAAAAAGCTATGAGGAGATCTCCGATGCGCTGTTTATCAGCAACAGCACCCTTCGGTATCGCCTCAACAAGATTTATGCCGATGCGGGTACAAAGGGAAGGCGCGGCTTTGAGGCTTTGGTTCAGGAAAGCCTGGGCCCGGGCAATCCCTTCGATAAAACAGAATAAGCCTCAGCTATGGCAGCGTGCCAGCACGCTTTGAACCGTTTTGTCCAGCAGCTCGCGCTCCTGCGGGGTCAGCGCTTCGCCGCGCCACTGTTTTTCCCGCGCCGAGCGATAGGGCGAAAGGATATCCATATCCAGCTTTTCCACACAGTCGTCGGGCGTGTCCAGATTGCCGATGCGGTAGGTCATGTATTTGAAAAACTGACGGGTAAAGGTATAAAGATCCAGCGCGCCAAGCTCGCTTTTTCGCTCCAGCGTATCACGGTAAAAAAATGCCATCAGGCTGTCCGTCTGCGCCGGGGATAATCGAAGTGAGTGAGTACAGGCTTTCAAGAAGGTTTGGACATCGCAGTAATGCACATAGTCATGCAGCAGGATGACAGGAATATCTCGCGTATCTGCTGCCTGCGCGTTCATGCTGTCGATGATCCGGCTCAGTTCCTCAAAGCGTTCAAACAGGTTCATAAGTGCTTCCTCTCATGTGGCAGATCAGTATCCCTAGTGTAATCCTTCCCGCGCAAAACCGCAAGACGGAATTTTCATGCGATTCCCTGCTGAGATTCCTGTCGACAGAAGGCGGCGGAAACGGTATCATAGAATCGTATGCAGAATCAGAGTTGCAATGGGAGGATACCCTCATGACCACATGGGAACAGAAACGGGATTCATCGCCATTGCGTGGGCCCCTGGCCCCGTATGACGGGTTGCTGCGGGTCACCCCCGGATTTCCGGGCACTTGTCAGGGACGTGTTCATTCGGTTTTTCATCGCGTGGTCAATGTGGAGATGCAAAGTGAGGGGGACAGTCGCCTGCTTGTGCTGGCTGCTCCGCAAGTGCCTGCCCTGCCGGACAGCATATGCCTTCCGCCGCAGCTTTTACCGACCTTCCAGGTGGGGCAGGAGGTGACGCTCGACGGTCAGCTGCTCTCATGGCAGAATACCGCTGTCCGTCTCCGGACCGACAGCCACTTCAGCGGAAAGCTTGACAGGCAGGAGGGACAGCCCTGCCTCAAGAAGCTGACAGCCTGTACCACGCAGCTGCACAGCGGCTTTGATCGCCTGCCTGCGCCCCTGCGGTACAGGGCCGAACAAGCCCTGCTGGAGGGGCGCTGGCAGGCGTTTCTGGGGCTTGGCAGCGGATTGACGCCCTCCTTTGACGATGCCTGCGTGGGCATGGCAGCCATCTATACCGCCACAGGGAGGTCCCTTCCGCCGCTGAAAGACTTGTCTGTGACGACCGATGTAAGCGCCCGTTACCTTCGTTTGGCGCAAAGGGGCTATTTTGGGGAACCGCTGCTGGCGCTGATCCATGCGCTCTGGAAGAATCACGCCGGCATTCCGGCAGCGGCGCGGGCCTTGGAGGCTGTAGGCGCGTCATCCGGAAGCGATATGATCTATGGCATCCGGCTGGCATTGGCGCATGGTTCTCGCTTTTGAGACCCGGTCCCCCGCTCCACGTTATTATGCATCCATCACCGGCCATTGCCCGGAATGGAAACAGGAGCCTTCGACACGGCAAAACAGGGCGCTTCGGCCGCGCAGGATTGGGGTGCCGCCGCGGACAAAACAGGCGGAACCGCAAGGGCCTTCTTCTCGTCGGGAGCTGCTGCGCTCTGGCGCAAGGAAGAAAACCTTCCTGTCATGCCGGTGCACTGTGGCTCCTGATCTTTTTATTCCTGCATTCACTCCTCCTCCCCGAAATGCGTGTTGCGAGTAAAGCTGTTTCGCATAAGGCGGATAAATTCATCGCGGCTCTTGGTCTGCGCTGAATGAAAAATCTTGCGCACCCTGTACTGAAGCGAGCTGTCTCCAAGATACAGCCGCTCGGAAATGGCATCATAGTGCTCGCCGTCCAAAAGAAGCCGGATGATCCGCAGGTCCAGCTCGTCGCAGTTTTGCAGGCAACGCTCCAGCGACATCAGCGCCTGAAGCTCCGGATCCGTGTAAAAAGGACCGCCTTCATATTTTCCATCCAGAGTCCCGTCGTTCGCCAGGCTTTGTGCCCCCTCTCCAAGGGCGGTACCCGTGCTCTCACGCTCGATCACATGTCCCTGGATGGCAATGCGCATACGAAAGCGTTCGTTGCCCTCTTCCTGCAAGTATTGCCACACGATAACGGATTGCTCGCCAATAGCAAAAAAATCAACGGCGAGCGATGTCAGCGACGGCTTGCAGTAACGTCCGATAGAGTGATCCTTCATGCAGGCGACCAGCAGGTCGTTTGGCACAACGATGCCCTTTTCCTCGCAAAAGTGCAGGAAAGCGACGGCTACAAAGGCGTTTGGACAAACCACGGCGTCAAAGCCGTCACGCATGGCATAAAAGGCGTTAAAGCTTTCGTCAATCCGGTTCTGATATTCAAAGCATGCGCCCTCTGCATACGGATATTTCAAAAGATATTGTGCCATCGCGTCCTGGTGGACCATGTCGTTGAAAGAACGCTGCCCCAAGCCTACCATTGCGATGCGGCGACAGCCCTTATCCAGCAGGTGATCCAGCATCTGTTCCGTGATAATTCTGCGGGAAAACGTCGCACAGGAATAATGCGCGTCAATGTGATCCGCGTCGACATTGGTCACGACGATCTGCCACTGTGCCTTTTTCAGGTCTTGCAGAATATGCGGCGTCCTGCTGGATTCGCTGCCGACCACAATGACGGTGGAGGCAGCCGGCGAATCGCTGAGCAGCCCGGCGCAACGGTCGTAAAGATTCACTTTGTATCCCTTTCGGCTGGCCATTTTCTGAATCCCGTTGACCATGGTGATCGCCGTGGGAATCCTGCGGAATTCCTGCTCCCAAAGCACAGGGATCTGTGGCTTTTGTCGAAAGTTTCCGTTTCTGTTTCGCATAGAAAGCCTCCCGACCTCCTTTTGCCCTTACGCCTGTTAAGCAGTTTAGCACAGATATTTGCTGTTTGGCAACCATGCGGTCCCCGCAGGTAAAGCAACGGGGGAATAGGGAGTTTCACGACAAGCAAAAAAATCATCCGAACGCAGTCCCTCTCGGAAATACGTTCGGATGACTTTCGATTGGTGCGGGAAACAGGACTTGAACCTGCATGAAGAAAACCCTCACTAGAACCTGAATCTAGCGCGTCTGCCAATTCCGCCATTCCCGCATGATGCCTTCTCCGGCGGAGAGAAGGGCTTTTGGTGGGCAGGGGTGGATTCGAACCACCGAAGTCTGCGACGGCAGATTTACAGTCTGCTCCCTTTGGCCACTCGGGAACCCATCCAGGATAAAATATAAGGTGTTATGGTGGAGCTGGTGATAGGAGTCGAACCTACAACCTACTGATTACAAATCAGTTGCTCTGCCATTGAGCTACACCAGCTGGGAAAAAATGGCGATCCGAAGGGGGCTCGAACCCCTGACCTCCAGCGTGACAGGCTGGCATTCTAACCAACTGAACTACCGGACCAAATGGTGGGAGCAACAGGGCTCGAACCTGTGACCCCTTGCTTGTAAGGCAAGTGCTCTCCCAGCTGAGCTATGCTCCCTCGCCATTCCGCGTCGACAGACGTTATTATAACTTATGCCTAAGCGCTTGTCAATGCGGTTTTTTTATTTTTATGAAATTAATGTAAACCATAAAAAGCCCTTTTACTATGCGGCTTTACGCGTTATTGCAATATAATGCGCCTTTATATATTCTTTTTCCTTACTTCTCGGCAAATGCTAAATATGTTAAGATTAAGTTCGGCATGTAACACTATAGATGAAACGTAAAATCACGCTTTGGAGGTGCCGATGGATATATTCGACGTCTTTATGCTTTTGGGAGGCCTGGTCCTTTTTCTCTATGGAATGAACGTTATGGGGGGAGGCCTTGAAAAGCTGTCCGGCAGCAAGCTTGAACGTATACTCGAAAACCTGACCAACAATCCTCTAAAGGGCGTGCTCGTTGGAGCCGGCGTTACAGCTATCATACAGTCCTCGTCCGCCACCACGGTAATGGTGGTTGGATTCGTAAACTCCGGCATTATGAAGCTTAAGCAGGCCATCGGCATAATCATGGGCGCCAATATCGGCACCACGGTAACGGCATGGATTTTGAGCCTTACCGGCATACAGGGCGACAGCATATGGATAAGCATGCTCAAGCCCACATCCTTTGCCCCGATACTGGCCGTAATCGGCATGGGCGTGATAATGTTTTCCAAAAGCGGGCGCAAGCGGGATCTTGGTTCAATACTTGTCGGCTTTTTTATGCTCATGTTCGGCATGTCGGCTATGAGCGACGCTGTGGCTCCGCTTGCCAACAGCGAAGCGTTTACATCCATTCTGCTCTTGTTTACAAATCCTCTGTTTGGCGTTTTGGCGGGAACGGTTCTTACGGCTATCATACAGAGCTCGTCGGCCTCGGTCGGCATACTGCAGGCGCTCGCTACAACGGGGAGCATAACGTATGGAATGGCAATACCTATAATCATGGGACAAAACATCGGTACATGCGCTACGGCGCTGATATCCTGTATAGGCGCCAATAAAAACGCCAAGCGCGCGGCAATGATCCATTTTTACTTCAACATTATCGGAACGATTATCTTCTTAGCGTTATTTTATGTTCTTGACGCAATAATTGGATTCAGCTTTACGGCCACAAGCATTAACGGGGCTGAAATCGCTATGATACATACGGTATTTAACCTAACCTCCACAGCCATCATGCTCCCGTTTGGCAATCAGCTTGCAAAGCTCGCCACGCTTACAATCCGTGAGGGCAGCAAGGAGGAGGTATTGCTCGACGAAAGGCTGCTCAACGTTCCTTCCTTCGCCATAGAACAATGCAAAAACGTTACTGGAGAGATGGCGGCGCTTGCCAGGAACACGCTGAATATGTCATTGGCCATGATTGACAAGTACGACGCGAAAACGGCCAAGCTTATCATTGAAAACGAGGATAAAATAGATAGATATGAGGATGTGCTCGGCACATACCTTGTAAAGCTGAGCACGCGCGAGCTGTCTGAGGAGGATAGCAACGAGGTGTCGAAGCTTCTGCATATAATTGGTGACCTGGAGCGGATAGGCGATCATTGCGTCAATATTGTCGAATCCGTTCAGGAGATGGCTAATAAGGGGATTGCCTTCTCAAATATAGCCAAGGGCGAACTTGGAGTTATGGGCTCCGCTGTATCCGAGATTGTAGGTTTTGCCACCGATATCGTGGCCACGGAGGATTTGAAGCTGGCGTCCAAGGTCGAGCCGCTTGAGGAGGTAATTGACGGCCTTGAAACAGAGCTGAAAATGCGGCATGTGAGGCGCCTTAAGGACGGAAACTGTACTATCGAGCTTGGCTTTATCTTCTCAGACCTGATTACCAACTATGAGAGGGTTGCGGACCATTGCTCCAATATCGCCGCATGCGTGATACAGATCAGCGTCGCCTCCTTCGACATGCACGAATACTTAAGCGTTGTGAAGTCGGAAACGCCCTTTGCCGAGCAGTACCAAGTGTTTAAAGACAAATACACCATCAATTAGGGGAATTGCTATGAAAACCGAGTTTCAGGGAATCGCCGCCGAACTGTACGATCTGCTCCACAGCGGCAATACCGACAGCGCGGTTTATCCCGAGCTGATAAAGCGGTATTTCGGAACGGACGTGTTGGAGCTGGGATGCGGGTCAGGAAGGCTGTCCATTCCCCTTGCTCAAAACGGCTGTAATGTAACCGGCATTGAGTACGAAAAGGACATGATTAGCCTTCTTTTAAGCAAAGATTATCCTAATGAAAGGCTTTCGGTTATACGGGGCGACGCCCGCGATTTTAATATAGGCAAAAAGTTCGACGTGGTTTTGCTTGCGTGCAATTTCCTGAATATGTTTATAGATCCGTACGACGTTTTAAAAATACTCATAAGCTCAAAGCGCCATCTAAAGCCTGGCGGCGCCATTATAATCGACAGCTCGCTTCCCGATTTGACAAGCATGGCCGAGGAGAACGGCATGACCTTCGTAAGCGAATTTAAAACTTCAAGGGGGACGACACTGCGCGATACTTTTACTCCACGCTACGATTTTGTGAGCCAGCTGGAAACCGATGAGATATTGATACAGGAGTTCGACGAAGCGGATAACCTATTGAGGGAAGAAACGATTGTCACCCAGCTTACTTACTATTTGCCAAGGGAGATAAGAATGCTTGCGCGGGAATCGGGACTTGCCGTATCGATGGAATGCGGACGGCTGGCATGTCCGTTGGTAGAGGAGCGCATTGAGGACAACAGCCGAAATATGATATTTGTTTTAAAAGAATCAATACGCTGACGGTTGTATTCTCAGGGTGCCTCTAACTCCTGCTGCTCCGCCGCTTCACCGCGGTTCGTTGGCCCTTAGAGCGCCATGGTGTTTTGCTCGGTATAGCCAATAACGGGTATAAAAAAGTTTTTTATAGTTTATATAGTGTGCAAACCCGCGGCACGTCCGCGTAAGCCTCTTTATCGAATTCTTGAAAACGCATGTGTAAACAGGTCTTATTTTGTATTGTATTGCCGTTTTCTAAAAATTGAGGTAATATTAATCAATAATAAGTCAAGACGCTTGGAGTTTGAATATGCAGGCTTATGGTAGATTTGCGTATATCTACGACCGGCTTATGCGGGGCGTGGGGTACGACGATTGGGCAAAATATATATCGCGTTTGTTGGGAGACGCAAAAACGGTTATAGAATGCGGCTGCGGAACCGGCGAGCTTACAATGCGCCTTGCAAAAATGGGCTTTTTCATGACGGGGCTCGACATATCCGAGGACATGCTGGGCGTTGCGTCGGAAAAGCTAAGGAAAAACGGGCTTACGGTTCCTCTTATATGCATGGATATGGCCGAGTTTTGCGTTCACACCCCCGCGGATGCGATATTATGCGCATGTGATGGGGTAAACTACCTTACATCGGTTGATCGGACCGCGGCTTTCTTCTCATCCTCGTTTCGCGCGCTTAAACCTGGGGGAACGCTGTTGTTTGATGTGTCCACCAAGTATAAACTCGAACGCATTATCGCAAACAATACGTTTGCGTCGGATGAGGGCGACGCCGCCTATATATGGGACAACAGCTATGACCGCGCGCGGTCCCTGTGCGAGATGAGGCTTACCTTTTTCTCCCGTAGGGATCAGCTATATGAAAGATTTGAGGAAACGCACGTGCAGCGCGCCCATACTGAGCGGGAGCTGCGCGGGGCCTTGGCTGAAACGGGGTTTGGGTCTGTCAGGGTATACGACGCGTTCACCCTTGAACCTCCAAAACCCGAAAGCGAGCGGCTGCAGTTTATTGCAAAGAAGGATAATACGTAACCGGAGGTTAAACAATGGCCGATAAAATAATTAAGGGACTGCTCTTTGACGGGAACGTCAATCTGATTGCCATCAACGGCACCGAGCTGATAAGGGACGCGAAAACCAGGCACGGGTTATCCCGGGTTTGTACCGCGGCGCTTGGGCGCACGCTTATGATAACGTCCGTTATGGGTGCGCTGCTGAAAAATGATACCGACCGTATATCAACCATAATCAATGGAGGCGGCCCGGCAGGGCGGATAATTTGTACTGCCCGAAGGGGCGGAATCGTTAAAGGCTACATCGAAAACCCTTCCCTTGAGCTTCCGCCGACGCCGGACGGCAAGCTTGACGTAGCTGAAGCGGTTGGCAGGAAGGGCGATCTAACCGTCATTCGCGATCTTTCGCTCAAGGATCCTTATATAGGGAAGAGTGAAATTGTCTCGGGCGAGATAGCCGAGGACTTTGCAAACTATTTTGCGCTAAGTGAGCAGCAGCCGTCGCTTCTGTACCTTGGAGTGAGGGTTGCAACGGCTACGGGCGATGTGTTGGCGGCCAGCGGGCTGCTGGCGCAGCCGCTCCCCCAATGTCCGGACGAGTATGTATCGACGCTTGAGAGCAGCGTCGGAGCGATACGGGGGCTTACGGAGATGGTTGAAAAAAGCGGCGATTTCGAAGGCTCGCTTGACAAACTGTTTGCCGGCATGGACCTTACGGTTACGGAGGGGTTTGAACCCGTCTTTCAATGCGACTGCGACAGGGCAAGGCTTGAGGCAATACTCGAGTCGCTTGGCGAGAAGGAGCTCAGGGAAATGCTGGAGGAGGACGGGGGAGCCGAAATAACCTGCCGCTTCTGCAACTCAGCCTATAAGTTTGATTCGAGCGATCTGGAAAAAATTATTAGGAGGTGCGCCGCAACCGGCGCCGCAGCCGATGTCGAGTGACCGCTTAAAAATACGTTCAACGGGCAAACTGCTGGCTTTTGAGCGCCCCGCCGAATACCACATTGCGCAGGGCAAGCGCAAGGAAGCCTTTGGCGATTTGCCTGGAGCCATGCTCTGTTACCACAGGGCTTTAAAGGCGCATCCGTATGATCCCGATACCGTTTTAACAACTGCCTCATTGCTTACAAAGATGCAGCGGTTTGAAGAGGCAAACAGGTTGTATATTATGAATCTGGCGAATAAGGAATACCGCGCAAAGAGCTATATCGGGCTGGCGTTTAACCTGATAAACATGGGCTGTTTCAGCCTGGCGGAAGAGTATCTCAGTATGTGTCTCGAAGAGGACGAAGACAAAGAGCTGTATCAAAGGGTTATGTTCCTGACCGATATCGTCAAAAAATATGGTGCGGATGAACCGAGTATTTCCCAGGATATGGACGGCGTTTCAAGGTCCGATTTAGTACAAATACAGGATTTTATCCAAAACGGCGATTCAAATATGGCGATTTCCCTGTTAAAAGATATATCCTATAAGAATCCGGACCATATCGGCATAAAGAACAACTTGGCTGTCATGCTGTTTGAAGCAAAACGCCTCGACGAAGCCATTGAGCAGGTTAGGGATATCGCCCGTACCATTCCCGATAGTATCCTGATCAAATGCAACCTAGTGATGTTCCTCACGGCCGCCGGGAAGACCAGCGAAGCCTATGATATACTCAAAGAGCTGTCGGCGCGCACTCCCGATGACATCCACGAGGCGCTTCAGCTTGCCATACTGCTGGTTGAAAACGGGTTTACGGCGGATGCGCTGCGAATATACAACAGGTTATATTCCGAGCTTCCATACAGCCCTCCCGTATGTCATGGGCTTGCCTTATGCTGCTTTCATAAGGGCGACTATGGAGTCGCGATTAAACACTATAATAAGCTGCTTAAAATCGATCCTCTTGACAGCGTGGCGCTCTATTATAGAAGGATCTGCTCGGACGCGCTTATTGGGAAAAAAACCACCTTTCGGTTCATGGGGAGCTATTCGGTTCCGGTAGTGGAGGCGGTAAGGCGGCTTTCGCTATTAAAAGAGATGCTGGATAAGGAAAATGATTATATCGCATCCATATGGGACGAGGATAATGACCTGGAGTCCGTTCTTCGCTGGACCTTGATGACCCAATCGCCTCAGATTCAGAAATCCGCCGTTATCCTGCTTGGCCGGATAGGCGGCGCGAGGGCCGAATACCTGCTTCGCGAATGCCTTGCGGACTTCTCACAGCCGGACGAACTTAAGCTTGTAATATTCAGCGTGCTTGGTACCATCGGCGCCAGGATGCCATATATTTCGTGCATATCCGGAAGGCCCGTATCCGCTCCCGAACCCGCGCTGTCAAAGGTGCCCGACAGCCTGCCATATCCTTACTACGCAATACTGGAGGGGCTTTTGGACGGCCTTCGGGACCGGAGGGGCGGAACCGTTACCGATATGGCCGCGGAGCTCGTATTGAAATTTTACGGCGCGCTGGACGACTATCCATATTTAAATCAGGATAAGCGGGCGGCTCTCTCCGCGGCGTTTGAGTATGAAGCCTGCAGGCGTCTTGATATAGAGGTTACGCCCGAGGAAGTGGCACAGATACGCAATGTAACCGTAAGGCGCATAAAAAATGCCTTAAAGACGATTAAACGCACTATGGAGGGTTAAATGTTATTTATAGCCACATGCAAGATGGGAGTCGAATCAATTACCGCACATGAGCTGCGCGCGCTCGGCATTGAAGTGGTTGCGGTTCATGACGCCCGCGTTATATTCAAAGGCGGATTTGACAGCATGGCTAGAGCTTGCCTGTGGCTAAGAACGGCTGAACGGGTGCTTATGGAAGTAGGTTCTTTCACAGCCGCTACCTTCGACGAGCTGTTCAATGGGGTAAGGGCTGTAAACTGGAAGGATTACCTTGCCAAAGACACCTTCATACATGTAAACGGCAAAAGCGCGAAAAGCACCCTGTTCAGCGTATCAGACTGCCAGAGCATAACTAAAAAGGCCATAGTGGAGAATCTAAAGGCCGCCTACCGTACCCAGACTATTCCTGAAACTGGGAAGCGCGTGATCGTTGAGGTCGGCTTATTGAAGGACCGCGTCACGCTGGCGCTGGATTGCTGCGGGGCGGGCCTTTCAAGGCGCGGATACCGCACTTTCAACGTTGACGCCCCGATCTCCGAAACGCTTGGCGCCTCAATCGTAATCCTTTCAGGGTACAAACCCGACATACCGCTATATGATCCAATGTGCGGCTCGGGAACTATGCCAATAGAAGCGGCGATGATCGCGACAAACCGCGCCCCAGGCCTGAACAGGGACTTCGCGGCTGAGGAGTGGCATTTTCTCGACCGCGGGTATTTTGAAAGAGCCCGCAGTGAAGCAAAGGAGGCGGTAACGGGCACTCCATTTAAAGTTTTTGGCGGCGATATAAACGCAAGGTGCATTGACATATGCAAACGCCATGCTAAGAAAGCAGGCGTAATGCTTGATTGGGCCGCCGTCCCTATCAGAGATTTTGCCCCTTCGGCCGATGGAATAATAGTGTGTAATCCTCCCTACGGCGAGAGACTGCTGAATAAACATGATATAAAAAAATTATACATAGAGATGCGGGATAAGTTTAACGAGTATCCCGGCTGCTCAAAACATATAGTAACCTCAAACCTGGATTTTGAGCGGATATACGGCCGCCGCGCCGATAGGCGCAGGAACCTGAGCAACGGCGGTATAAAATGCACATTATACAGCTACTACAGATCTTTCAGCTAAGGTTCTTAAGGGGAGGGCCACGCGGCAGTCCTATATTTCCCGTGCTGCCGCGCGCAATATACTTTGTTCGCTATGGCTTCATATTCATATCATATTGTCGTGCCATAATTGAAATATAAGCTTGGATGTAGCGCTATAATATTCCATATGCTATAATTAAGCAATATACTTGACGGCGGTAGTATGATGTTTGGTTACGTTGGCCCCCTGACATGCGAGCTTAGAATCAAGGACAAGACGCTATACGACGCCTATTACTGCGGCCTGTGCAGGGAGATAGGCAAAAGCTTTGGCCAGCCCCCGCGCGCCACGTTGAGCTATGACTGCACCTTTTTGGCATTGCTTATTGCAAGCGTGAAGGGGCCTGTTGTGCCGGAAATGCACAGGTGCGGCTTTAAACCGCTTTCAAAAAGGCGCGCAATGATACCTTCTTCCGAAGCGGTCAAGTTTTCGGCCAACGTAAATATAATCTTAACATGGTACAAGCTGCGCGACGATTGGAGCGACGAACGCAAAGCGTCCGCACTGGCCCTCAGGCCGCTTCTCTCATCCTCCGCCAAAAAGGCGTTTAAGGCCTGCCCTGAAGTGGCCGGCGCTGTTGAACGGGGCCTTGCCGAGCTGTCGGGACTGGAACGGGCTAATTGCGCCGATATAGACGCGCCCTGCGACGCTTTTGCGAGGATGATGAGAGAAATAATGCTAAACGCTCCTGTTATGGACAAACGGGCTCTGGATGTAATGGCCCATATGTCCTATCATATGGGCAGATGGATATATCTGGCGGACGCCTGGGACGACCGTGCCAAGGACGAAAAAAGCGGAGCTTACAACCCCTTTACAGCCTCCGGCGCCAAAAGAGACCGTGCAGGGTTCTTAATGAATATTTCGCTGACCGAGGCGGTAAAGGCGTACGATCTTCTTAATGTAATTGCCAATAAGGGCATTCTTGATAACATAATACGCCTTGGCTGTTACGAACGTACCTGCCGGCTGCTTGATCCCGTATGCGGCGGGACCAACGCCATCGATGAGAGCGCAAGCTGACGCGCGGCGCCCGGCTTCATACGGTATTTTTTAATAAGGGCAGTTATGGGTACAACCTGTTTCCATCCCTTTTAATCTCATGGAGGTATTCTGAATGAACCCCTACAAGGTGTTAGGAGTAAGCGAAACGGCCACGCCTGAGGAAATACGTCAGGCTTATCTAGAGTTGGTAAAAAAATATCACCCGGATAAGTATACGGATAATCCGCTTAAAGAGCTTGCCAATGAGAAGCTTAAGGAAATAAACGAAGCTTACGATACGCTGACAAAAAAGGACAAATCCTCATCGGCCTCGTCCTCCGGCGGATATTCGGGCTATTCCGGCGGCGCCGGAAGCGCATATACGGGAAGCGGCACCTACTCCGGCCCTGAAGCTCAGGAGTTTTCGAGGGCGCGGGCATTTATATCCCAGGGAAACCTCCAGGCGGCCAAGTTGGTGCTTGACGCGATAAAAACACATAATGCCGAGTGGTATTTTCTATACGGAATAATATACCTCAGACAGGGGTGGTATGATAAGGCAAACGAATTTATAACCAGGGCCTATCAAATGGATCCCAACAACGCTGAATACAGGAACGTATATTCAACGCTGAAGAGTTCCGGCTCGCCTTACGGCAATGGAGGCGGCTTTAACCGTACGGGCGGGTCTTCATGCAGCACCTGCGATATCTGCTCGGGCTTAATCTGCGCTGATTGCTGCTGCGAAGCCTGCGGCGGCAATCTTATCCCCTGCTGCGGATGCAGGTAACAAAGGGGGCTGTAGCTTGTATAAATTAACGCCAACCCTGAGAATTACGCTGAGCGCCATGACCGTAGCGCTTACCATACTCTTTCTGTTCGCGGCCGCTACCCTTCCCACTGGCAGGCTTGTGTGCTATCTTCTCGCGTCCGTATTTGTATTTGCGCTGACAAATGAGGGCATGTACCTTGGCGCTGTTTTATCCTTTATAGCAACCTCGGCGCTGGCGTGGCTGATCATTCCTGGGAAGCTGTCAGTGGCGCCGTATATAATAATACTTGGCCATTACTGCATTTTTAAGGACTTTCTTAGAAACCGCATTGGAGATCGGGTTATCGGCTTCGCGTTGAGGCTATTATACTGCAATCTGTTCACCGGCGCGGGGATAGCGCTTGCGATCTATGTCTTTAATCTGGATTTGGCTGCGCTGATGCCTGAAATGCCCCTTTGGCTGATAGTCGCCGTGCTTGAGGCTGGATTTATATGCCTTGATATTCTTACCTCAATGTGCCGGACGATCTATATAAACAGAATCCGCAATTCCCTTATTAAGCGAAAGTGAGCCGGGCCGCGGCTATATTCGGTAAAAGAGCGTTTCAATACATGTGTAGTTAGAGCTTGAAACGGTACCTTCAGCTTGTAGCATTGCGTTTAAAATTCCGCAAATATTAATCCCCCCTAAAAGCATCGTGGGTTGCAAGCGTGTCAAAAAAGCGGCGCGGCGGCTTACTCGCCTTCGGCTGCAAGCAACTGTCAGGCCCATATACATGGGGCGCCGCCCCATACCCCGCCAAAGGGGACTTTTTGTAAAAAGTCCCCTTTGGAAACCCGAAAAACAACGTTTGACTTTTATATTGGTGAGATTGCGTAACTGAAGCCGCAAGACCTTAATTACAGTCAGGTCAGCGCCGCCTCGAATCATCGGACCTGCCGACAAGGTAGTCGAGAGATACGTCGAAAAAGTCAGCCAGCGCCGCAGCAATATCTAATGAAGGAACTGAGACACACCTTTCCCAATTATTAACGGTTTGCTTAATGGTGCCCAGTTTCTCTCCAAGTTGTTTCTGCGTAAGGCCCGATTTATTACGCAGGCTATAGAGCCTTGAGGCAAAAACTTTTCGGTCAATCATCAAAAGCCCCTTGACAGTCCATTTAAATTGGACTATAATTTAAATAAATTATGGATCCGAATGGACCTGCGGATGAAGCAATACCTGTGCAGCTTATTCCGGCTTTGTTTAAAGTCGGCCATTGTATCATCTAAGGTCATAGCAGTCACCCCATTGATTATTTCTAAAATGTCACTGACATGACCATAAGGTCTTAAGTATGATACTCTTGACAACTATATGGCCGTATGAGCTATGGCGCTACAAAGACCATATTTCAACAGCGAGGTTTATTGCGCATAGTCTGTTTTGCCATACACTATAGATTAACACAATCCGCCAAACCAGGTCAAGCGCGGACAGAGGAGGAACACGAATGAAAAGGTATGAAAAACTCAGGGAATTGCGGGAGGACGCGGGAATAAGCCAGCAACGGCTTTCTTCATACCTCTGTGTACACCAGACTACGTATTCTGAGTATGAGTTGGGTAAGATCAACGTGCCTGTCGACGTATTTATAAAGCTGGCAAAGCTATACGGGGTAAGCATAGAATACATACTTGGGCTTACCCGGGAAAGGATAATCCCCCGCGCGTAAATCGCCATGAGGCGATTCGCTAAGTGCTTGCGCTGTATTCATGGGGCGCCGCCCCATGCCCCGCCAAAGGGGACTTTTTGTAAAAAGTCCCCTTTGGAATCCCGAAAAACAGCGTTTGACTTTTATTGTTTGG
>ERZ857984.487-NODE-487-length-48458-cov-14.984340_pt1 | contig 48458 bp, 59 predicted proteins | sample MGYA00519914_ERZ857984 | MGnify/ENA primary metagenome ERZ857984 (study PRJEB31778, sample SAMEA3449417) | human gut metagenome | biome: human gut; feature: human-associated habitat; material: faeces | place: United Kingdom | collected 2010/2012 ... | reverse complement strand
ACATACGGATTAACAGTCCGCCGTTCTACCGACTGAACTACAGAGGAATCGTGTGGAGTCGTATCTTAGCGGCGAAAAAACTTTTGTCAAACATCAATTCGCCTGTTCAGGTGCAACTGCCGCTTACATCGACAATTTGTTGTCATTTCCGACAATTATTACGGAAAATACTTTGCAGGATATCCATTTCTCAATCATCATTTGAAATGTTGTTTCAACATTTCTCACTAAGGTCTCTCTTGAACGTCACCTCCGCCGTACGCCAGGCCGTCGAACGGACATCCTGGTTTAAAAAACGTCAGCGTTATCGTGTGCTGTACTGGCGCGAAATCAGCCCTCTCGCTGTGCCCATTCTGCTGGAAAATGCCTGTGTGCTGCTGATGGGGGTGTTGAGCACCTTCCTTGTCAGCTGGCTGGGAAAAGAGGCCATGGCCGGTGTGGGGCTGGCCGATAGCTTTAACATGGTCATCATGTCCTTCTTTGCCGCCATCGATCTGGGTACCACGGTGGTGGTGGCCTTTAGCCTCGGCAAGCGCGATCGGCGGCGGGCGAGGGCGGCCGCGCGCCAGTCGCTGGCCATTATGACCCTGTTTTCCATTTTGCTGGCGGGGGTGATCCATGCCTTTGGCCAGGAGATTATTGATTTTGTCGCCGGCGATGCCACCGCCCAGGTCAAGGACCTGGCGCTGACCTATCTGGAACTGACGGCGCTGAGCTACCCGGCGGCGGCGATTGCGCTGATCGGCAGCGGGGCGCTGCGCGGCGCCGGCACCACCAAAATCCCGCTGCTGATCAACGGCGGGATGAATATCCTCAATATCTTAATCAGCAGCGTGCTCATCTACGGCATCTTCTCCTGGCCGGGGCTGGGGTTTGTCGGCGCCGGGCTTGGGCTGACCATTGCCCGCTATATTGGCGCGATAGCCACGATCTGGGTGCTGATGGTGGGCCTCAATCCGGCGCTGCGGCTGTCGCTGAAGGGTTACTTCAAACCCTTTAACTTCGCCATTATCTGGGAGGTGATGGGGATCGGCATCCCGGCCAGTATCGAATCGGTCCTGTTCAATGGCGGCAAGCTGCTGACCCAGATGTTTGTCGCCGGGATGGGCACCAACGTTATCGCCGGCAACTTTATCGCCTTTTCGGTGGCCTCGCTAATTAACCTGCCGGGCAACGCCCTCGGCTCGGCCTCGACGATCATTACCGGCAAGCGGCTGGGAAAAGGGCAGATTGGTCAGGCTGAATTCCAGGCCTGGCACGTATTTTGGCTGTCGACGATCATTCTGACGCTGATCGCCTGGGGCAGCGCCCCCTTCGCCGGCTTTATCGCCTCGTTCTACACCCATGAAGAAGATGTAAAAGAAGTGGTTAAACAGCTGCTGTGGCTCAACGCCCTGTTTATGCCGATCTGGTCGCTGTCGTGGACTTTACCCTGCGCTTTTAAAGGCGCCCGTGACGTACGCTACACCATGTGGGTGTCGATGCTCGGCATGTGGGGCTGCCGGGTGGTGGCGGGCTATACCCTGGGCATCGTGCTGGGGATGGGGGTGATTGGCGTCTGGTTAGGGATGGTGCTCGACTGGGCGGTGCGCGGCGTGCTGTTTTATTTCCGCATGGTGAGCGGCCGCTGGCTGTGGAAATATCCGCGCGTGAAGGCTTCATCGGAGGAAAGCTGAGCCGTTTGCGAGGCTAAACGCCATTTTTTGCGCAAAGTGAAGAATAATTCGGCAAACGATTCATTTTATTGAAAACAGGCTTTGACAGCGCCGGGCGTCATCGATAATATGCGCCCCGTTCACACGATTCCTCTGTAGTTCAGTCGGTAGAACGGCGGACTGTTAATCCGTATGTCACTGGTTCGAGTCCAGTCAGAGGAGCCAAATTTAAGAAGCCTGCTTTCGAGCAGGCTTTTTGCTTTTCTGTCTACCACCTTTCTTCCGTGGACAAACACCGCCGGGTCGTTTGTTTCGCTTATCCGGACGCTGACGCTCCCTGGCGGGTAACGTCAGCGTTTATCTCACGATTCCCACGTCATCGATGATTAACGGAACGGCGGCTCGTTGAAGGTGCGCAGCTTACGCGAGTGCATGTGATCTCCCTCGGCGCGCAGCAGGTCAATCGCCCGGATGCCTATCTGCAGATGCTCGGAGATAGCGCCCTCGTAAAAGCGGTTAGCCTGGCCGGGGAGCTTGATTTCACCGTGCAGCGGCTTGTCCGAGACGCAGAGCAGCGTGCCGTAGGGGACGCGGAAGCGATAGCCCTGGGCGGCGATGGTCGCGCTCTCCATATCGATAGCTACCGCGCGGCTGAGATTAAAGCGCAGCGCCGAAGCGGAATAGCGCAGCTCCCAGTTACGGTCGTCGGTGGTGACCACCGTCCCGGTACGCAGCCGCTGCTTAACCTCTTCGCCGGGCATCCCGCTCACCTGCTTGGTGGCGTCGTAGAGGGCGCGCTGCACTTCGGCAATGCTGGGGATCGGAATATCTGGCGGCAGCACCGCATCCAGTACATGATCGTCACGCAGATAGGCGTGGGCCAGCACATAGTCGCCGATGGCCTGGCTTTCGCGCAGGCCGCCGCAGTGGCCGATCATTAACCAGACGTCCGGCCGCAGTACCGCGAGATGATCGCAGATGGTTTTGGCGTTGGCCGGGCCGACGCCAATGTTAATCAGGGTGATCCCTTTGCCGTCGTGGGTGATCAGATGCCAGGCCGGCATCTGGTGCTTCTTCCACGCCAGATCGGAAATGGCCTGTTCCGGCGCTTCGGTCTCGGCGGTGATCCAGATCCCGCCGGCGCAGGAGAGAGCGATATAGGGGCTGTCGGGATCGAGGATCTGGCTGCAGCCCCAGCTGACGAACTCATCCACGTAGCGGGTATAGTTGGTGAACAGCACGTAGGGCTGGAAGTGTTCCGCCGGCGTGCCGGTGTAGTGACGCAGACGCGCCAGCGAAAAATCGACGCGGCGGGCGTCAAAGTGCGACAGCGGATAGAACTCGGTGGGATGGAACAGGCCATCCGCGGTCTCATCGCCAATTTGTGACAGCTCGGTGGTAGGGAAATAGCGCGTCAGACCGGCGCTCATCGAGCGGTCGAGTGTCAGGGTGGAACCATCTATCACGTAAGGATAGGGGATCTCATGCTGCGACAGCTCGACGCTGATATGCGCGCCATAGTCCTGATACAGCAGGGTCAGCTGTTCCAGCAAATAGTTGCGGAACAGTTTCGGATTCGTAATGGTGGTGGTATAGCAACCGGCATGGGTGAAACGTCCCCAGGCGCGCGTTTTGAGGGCTTTATGATCGGCGCCGTCCCAGGAGACCGACAGCTGCGGATAGACAAAAAGACCTTCCGCGCGGGCTTCGGTATCGGGGAGCGTATTATGGTCGATATAGTCGCCGATGGCTTTGCGTAACGCCGTGACCGAGGCTTCATAGCGCGCTTCCAGCTCGGCAAGCGCTTGTTCCGGGGTCAGACTGGCGGCCTTGATATTCATGATTCGCTCCTTGTTTCAGGTCTGCTGACATTCCCGATAGTATGTCACAGCGGGAAAAGGGCGAAGGAGAATTTATCTGTCAAATGCGACGATACTCAGACCATAACCAGTAAAGGGAGCGGGCTCGTGTTATTTGCCGGCGTTTGTCCAACGCTCGCTGCTATAATGAGTGGCGTTGCGGATCTTCAAAGTTTGCATCGGATTATTATTCAGACAATAGCGCGCATCGGCCAGCGGAGTGAGTTTATCCCCTTCCCGCAGGCGGAGGCGACAGGCTTCAATCTCTGCGATCATCTCCAGCGCACCGCTCTGAAGCACGACGCGGCAGAGGCTGGCCGAAGCGTTGTCCTGTACTTTTTTTACCCACCACTCCATCTGTTTTTTATCCTCTCATAGCGACATGTGCGTCGATAATTCATGTTTCTTAAAAATCTGACAATAAGATTATCCCCTTGGTTTATGCAGTGTTTAAAAATACGCAACCGATTGTTGATCTGTGCGCTAGGTTTTTTTATGCCGGGGGGCAATGATCTGCCAGGTTTAATTTGCAGGAAGCGATGACTATGCTGAAAAGCAGTCCGTGAGAATAGCCTGTCAGGAAGAGGGCTGATAAGTCCGGCTACGCAATAATATAAGAGAGAGCGTCATGAAGCATCTATTTCGACACTGGCGAACGTCGGGCGCCGTTATCGGCTCACTGCTGAAAAAAGGGAGCATTGCGGTACTGGCGCTGCTGGTGGTCTTTCTCGCCGGGCGGATCTATGAGTCCCAGCGCGGCCCGGCCCTGCATCGCTGGCATACCTGGAGTGGCAACGAGATGTCGGCCGAAGAGATCGACCAGGCGACCTTTGCCCAGTATCTGGCGCGGGAGAAGACGATTTTCGCCGATCTCCAGCGTGAGGTGACAGAGGCTTTGCCGGAGGAAGATAAAACTCCGGTCAACCGCTTTTATCGTCACAGCCGGGTCTGGCCGGGGCAGTTTCAGCAGGACTGGAACCGTTCTTTTGTGTTGATGCCGCTGGGCAAGCCGCGCGGCAGCGTGGTGCTCCTCCATGGCCTGACCGATTCGCCCTACAGCGTGCGCTATCTGGCGCAACTCTGGCAGCAGCGGGGTTATGTGGCGGTGGTGCCGCGTTTGCCGGGACATGGCACCGCGCCGGGGGCGTTAACGGCGGTTGACTGGGAGACCTGGCTGGCGGCGACGCGTCTGGCGGTACGCGAAGCGACCCGCCTTGCCGGGGCGGACGTGCCGCTGCATCTGGTCGGCTACTCTAACGGCGGCGCGCTGGCGCTCAAGTATGCCCTCGATAGCCTGGAGGATAGCCACCTGCGTCAGCCGCAGCAGATTATTCTGCTGTCGCCGATGATCGGCGTGACCGCGTTTGCCCGTTTCGCCGGCCTCGCCGGGCTACCGTCCGTCTTCCCGGCGTTCGCCCGCGCGGCCTGGCTGAATGTGGCGCCTGAGTTTAATCCGTTCAAGTACAACTCCTTTCCGGTCAAGGCGGCGAGACAATCGTGGTTATTGAGCCAGGCGCTGCAGCAGCAGATTATCCGCGCGGCCCGGCAGGGCGAGCTGAAAGCGCTGCCGCCGATCCTCACCTTTCAGTCGGTGATGGATTCCACGGTCAGCACCCGCGCGGTGGTGGAGTCCCTGTATCGCTATCTGCCGGATAACGGCAGCGAGCTGGTGGTGTTCGATATTAACCAGGCGGCGGATCTCCGGGTCCTGTTTCGCCCTGCGCTCTATGCGGCGGTGAATACGCTGCTGGCCCCGGCGCCGCGGGCCTATACCACCACGGTGGTGACCAACGCGACGGCGCACACGCTGCAGACCGTCGCCCGGACCACGCTGGCCCAGGAACGGGAAGAGCATCGTTATCCTTTACACCTGGCCTGGCCGGCGGATATGTACTCTTTGTCGCATGTGGCGGTGCCGTTTCCCCTGAGCGACTCGCTGTATGGTCGCGAGCCGGACGAGAAGAACCGCTACGGCATTAGCCTGGGCACCATTTCACTGCGCGGAGAGACCGGGACGCTGAGCGTGGGGCTGGAGACGTTAATGCGCGTCACCTCCAATCCATTCTTTCCATGGATGATGACGCGCGTCGATGAGCGCATCGCCTGCGGCGAACAGGCGGCGGTGGCGGCCTGCCTGAAAGCGCAGGCCAGAGCAGAGGCGTTAAAACAGGATCAGGTGCAGAACGGTACGCAGCAGGATGCCGACGATCGCCGCGGGAGCCACGAAGCGGAACAGGCGGACAAACCGTGAGCTGATGCCAAGAAAAATGCCGATACCGGGAAGATCAAAGGTCTGGATCAGTAGACCTGCCGAGGCGTTGACCTGGTCTACTGTGACTTTGCCCTGCTGGATCAGCTCGGAAATGACGCCAAAGTAGGCGGTGCCCCCGGCAACGCACTTCACCAGCGCCGGCAGCACAAAGTTCTGGGGGATGTGCAGCCAGCTGAGAAGCGGCTTCAGCAGCTGCTGCAGCAGGTCGATAGCCCCGGCGCCCTGCAGCAGCCCGACGATGGTTAACGACAGGATCAGCATTGGCACCGCGCCGAGCGCCAGGCGGATGGCGTCGGAGCCGGCGCTGTTAATCACGGCCAGAATTCCCTGGCTGTTCTGCTCGGCGTTCGGCAGCGCTTCCGCGCGGGGGCTCTCGGCGACCGATAAGCGCCGTCCGGTGACGTGCCAGGCGACGGCGGCCGCGCACAGGCCGCCGACCACCGAGATAACGATCGAGGCCAGCCAGTGCAGACCAAAAGGGGTAAGAGGATAGAAGACGTTGCCTTGCCCCATAGCGAACACCATGGCCAGCGTGGCGGCCATTTGTCGGTCCGAGACGCCGCGTTTATCCATAATCGACAGCGTGGCGAGCGGGGCGGCAAAGCTGACAAAGTTAATCTGGATCAGGGCGAAGGCGCTCATCCCGGTTAAGCCGAAGGGCTTCAGCAGCGGGGCCACCCAGCGAACAATCACATCGAGGATACCGCGGACCTCAAGGTATTTCATGATGATCAGCATGATCACCATGATCGGCAACAGCGTATACAGCGCGACGTCAACGGACGACTTGCCCGCCGCCATAATGATGCTTATGACATCCATTTACTTTTTTTACCACTCGCAGAGCTATTCGTTCGCGTCATCATAATCCCGTGGGGAAGGAAATGATATGCCTTGATCCCTCTCGGGATCCGGCGCCGCACGGGCGCCGGGAGAAGAGGATTACTGGCCGATATTGACCAGCGTCCGACCATGAATATTATTGCTGAGGAAATCTGCGGCATACGCTGGCGCCTGCTCCAGCGTGATTTCTGTGGCCGCCTGCTGGTAGTAGCTCTCCGGCAGAAGCTGGGCCAGACGCTGCCAGACAGCGTCGCGTTCAGCGGTCGGCACCATCACCGAATCCACCCCCTGCAGACGCACATTGCGCAGAATAAACGGCATCACGGTGGTCGGCAGATCGAAGCCCCCGGCCAGACCGCAGGCGGCGACGCAGCCGCGATATTGCGTTTGCGCCAGCACTTTGGCCAACACCGGGCCGCCAACGGTATCCACCGCGCCCGCCCACAGCTGTTTCTCCAGCGGACGGGTCTCCGCGAAGTCGCTGCGCGGCAGGATCGTATCGGCGCCCAGCTGGCGAAGGTAATCGTGTGTCGATTCCCGGCCCGATACGGCCGTCACCCGGTAGCCAAGGGCTTTGAGCAACACCACTGCGGTGCTGCCGACCCCGCCGCTGGCGCCGGTGACCAGGATATCCCCGCTGTCAGGGGTGACGCCCGCACTAACGAGAGCATCAACGCATAGCATCGCGGTAAAACCGGCGGTGCCGATGATCATTGCCTGGCGCGCGCTGAGCGTCTCCGGCAGAGCAACCAGCCAGTCGCCTTCAACGCAGGCTTCGGTGGCCAGGCCACCCCAGTGGTTTTCGCCCACGCCCCAGCCGGTGAGGATCACGGCCTGGCCGGGAACAAAGCGCGGATCGCGGCTTTCTTTCACCTGACCGGCAAAATCAATGCCCGGCACCATCGGAAACTGACGGATAATTTTGCCTTTGCCGGTGATCGCCAGAGCGTCTTTATAATTGAGACTCGACCAGTCGATGGCGACCCGGACGTCGCCTTCGGCAAGAGCGGGCAGGTCGATATCTTTGACGGTGGCGACGGTGCGGTTGTCGATCTGGTCCAGAACTAATGCTTTCATGACAGAGTATTCCTCGTCGGAAGGGGGTTATCGGCGCTAGCGCCGTCCTGTGCAGGTGTTTTTGTTGTCATACTGTGCGCAAAAAAATCCCAGTACTGGTTAAGCGGTGCGGCAGACTGGACCAGCCTGGCGCGCATCACCGCGCCTTCCCAGCCGATCCAGAACACCTGGGCCAGCGTCTGCGGTGAGGCGTCGCTGGCGATGGCCCCGGCTGCCTGCGCTTCGCGCAGGCAGCGCGCCACGCGCGACTCCCATGCCGCAAGGATAGCCATCAACCGTTGGGGAAACGTCTCGGGTAACAACGGGGCTTCCTGCAGCAGGTTGCCCACCAGGCAGCCGCGGCGAAACTGGAATTTCTCCATTCCCTGACCGGCATGACGCACAAAGGCCGCCATTCGTTCCAGCGGCGGCACGGCGTCGTCCAGCAGGAATTTATCTAATTTATGCGCAAAGAAGTCGCCATAGGCGGCAAGCACGGCGAGGCCAAAAGCCTCTTTGCTTTTAAAGCAATGATAAAACGACCCCTTTGGCACGGCGATATTCTTGATCACCGCATCAATACCCGCCGCGAGATAGCCCGTTTCGGTCAGCACTTCAAGGCCTGAGCGAATCAGCGCCTGACGCGTATCGTCAAACTGGCGATCGACCTTGGGTGGACGGCCGCGGCGGGGCTTCAGGACGGTGGAGGTATTGGGATTCATGATTTAGACCATGTGGTTTAATTGTTTGTCAGGGTACGCCCAATTCAGGGGTAGGGCAAGCATTGCGCGTAGCGTAAGGCTGGCTGTCCAATCATCCTGAAATGGGGGGGCGTTAAGAATTACTTATCGCAAATACGTGGTTCTCACTGCCGGCGGGGGCACGAAATATAACTCTGCCGGGTATATTAGACTGGTCATTAATATCCATATTCACAATGCATAATACGAATTAATAATATTGGGAATATATAAACAGCGGAGGGCTAGAGCGGTTGAGTGGTTTTGTCCATGTGAAGAGGCTAATTTGCGAAGTCCCCGGTCGACAGTCCTGTGAGGACTTCTCCCCGGAATGCCGGCCGGCGATGATTTGCAGACGATAGCGGATTGACAAACGCGGCTTGATAAAAGACATTGTCACCCCTGATCCGGCACCGGTTGCCACCTCAGTTTAAATATTATCGCCGGCAGACAATGACGTCTGTCTTAAATTATCGGTGACTGGGTAAATAATCTGTTACCGAAACAACACCTGCGAAAAAGGATTAACAGTCTGATGTACAGAATGAATATTGCCGTCAGAGGAGGGGATGAATGTCGCTAATTGCTATCGTGCTGGTCTTTATCATGGCCATCGTGGTGACCGTGTTCCTGTCCCATCTTCTGCCCGTTAAAGTGCCGCTACCGCTGATCCAAATCGCCGCGGGCGCCGCGCTGGCCGCCAGTGGCTTTCAGGTCGATTTTGACCCGCATATTTTTTTACTGCTGTTTATCCCGCCGCTGCTGTTCCTCGATGGCTGGCGCATCCCCAAAGACGCTTTTTTCCGCGATATGAAGCCGATTTTATCGCTGGCGATAGGCCTGGTGATGGTGACTATTCTCGGTATTGGCCTGTTTATTCACTGGCTGATCCCGGCTATCACCGTGGCGGCAGGGTTCGCCCTCGCGGCTATTCTGTCGCCTACCGATCCGGTGGCGGTATCGGCAATGACCGCCAGCTCGCCGCTTCCCTCAAGGATGGCGCATATTCTCGAAGGGGAGTCGTTGTTAAACGATGCTTCAGGGCTCGTCGCCTTTAACTTCGCCATCGCCGCGGTGCTGACCGGCAGCTTCTCCCCGGGAGACGCGGTGGTGAAATTTTTCCTGATGGCCTTCGGGGGCATCCTCAGTGGCCTCGTGGTGGTGTGGGTCACCGGCAAATGTAATAACTTTCTGGTTCGGCGCACCCGCGAGGAGCCAGCCATCCAGATCCTGATCAGCCTGCTTATCCCTTTCGCCGCCTACCTGCTGGCCGAGGCGTTCCATGTCTCGGGCATTCTTGCCGCCGTCGCCGCCGGCATTGCGATGCATTATGAGCAGCTGTCGGGGCCCCGGCTTCCGGCGACGCGCATGAAAAGCAGCGCGGTATGGTCCATGCTGCAGACCACCCTCAACGGGATGATCTTTCTGATGCTGGGCGAGCAGCTGCCGCGCATGCTCAGGACACTGCCGGCGGTAGCCAGCCAGGCCGGCGTCTCTTCGCCCTGGTATCTGCTACTGTACGCCGTGGCCATCACCCTGGCGCTCGGTCTGATGCGCTTCGCCTGGGTATGGCTGTCGATGAAGCTGACAATTTTTCGCCGTAAACGTCGGGGCAAGGCCATCACCGTCCGTCCACGATTCAGTATCCTCGCCGTCATGGCGCTGGCGGGAGTGAAGGGCTCTGTGACCCTCGCCGGTATTCTGACGCTGCCGGTGGTGCTGGCAGATGGTTCGCCGTTCCCGGGCCGTGAACTACTGATCTTTCTTTCGATGGCGGTGATCCTGATGTCGCTGGTGGTGGCGGCTATCGGTTTGCCGTTTATGACTCGTTATCTTGCCGATGATCTACCGCATGACACCGGTAAGGACGACATTGGCGCCGTGATGACCGAGGTGGCCATTAACCGTCTTAACGCGCTACTGGACGAGCCGGTGGAAGATCCCAGTGAGCAGGCCCTGCGGGCCGATGCCGGCAATATGCTGCTCGAGACCTATCAGCGGCGGCTTCACTATAACGACAATGACGAGGGGCAGGATGTCGGGCTGGAGCTGGCTAAGCGCGCCAGGCTGGAGAAATATATGCAACGAGAGGTCATTATCGCCCAGCGTCAGGAGCTGTTCCGGCTGCGCCGCGCCCATAACATCAGCGATATCACTTTTTATGAGGTGCTGCGGGAGATAGATCTGAAGGAAGAGAGTTTACGCTAAAGCCGCAATCGCCGGAGGGTGGCCATTCGCCTTCCGGCAGAAGTACCGGCGCTGAAAAGCAAAAAGCCTGCTCGAAAGCAGGCTTTTTAAATTTGGCTCCTCTGACTGGACTCGAACCAGTGACATACGGATTAACAGTCCGCCGTTCTACCGACTGAACTACAGAGGAATCGTGTGAACGGGGCGCATATTAACGATGCCATCCGGCCTTGTCAAAGCCTGATTCAAAGAATTGCGTTCGACTGCTGACAATTTCAGCAATCGCCACCCGCGCGCTTTTTTTTTCACCATGTTGCACCGTTGTAGTGCGAATGTACCCCTAATGGGGCATACCACAATCTGCTTACCGGGCAAATAAAAACCGAATTGCTATCACTATCCCTTATAACACTGCCTGCGGCGGGCGACAGCCGAGGAAATGCAAAGCTGGCAAGCAAATTGCAAAAGCCAGTGCATCATACTCCCAGCGTTGACGCTGGCGTTCCTTACAGGAGGCAAAATGAACTTAAGACGACTGAAATATTTTGTGAAAATCGTCGATATCGGCAGTCTGACCCAGGCCGCTGAAGTCTTGCATATCGCCCAACCGGCCCTCAGCCAACAGGTCGCGACCCTGGAAGGTGAAATGGACCAGCAGTTGCTGATACGCACCAAGCGAGGGGTCACGCCAACGGAAGCCGGTAAAATTCTCTACACCCATGCGCGCACTATCCTGCGCCAGTGCGAGCAGGCGCAGCTGGCGGTCAATAACGTCGGCCAGACGCTGCGTGGTCAGGTGTCGATCGGCCTGGCGCCGGGCACCGCGGCCTCCGCCATTACCATGCCGTTGCTGCAAACGGTGCGCAATGAGTTGCCCGAGGTGATGGTCTATCTGCAGGAGAGCAGCGGCACAGCGCTGAATGACAAGCTGCTGGCGGGCCAGCTGGATATGGCGGTGCTCTATGAGCGTTCGCCGGTGGCAGGCATCGTCAGCCAGCCGCTGCTGAAAGAAGACCTTTACCTGGTCGGCACCCGCGACTGTCCGGGGCAGAGCGTGGATCTCACTGCGGTGGCGGAGATGAACCTGTTCCTGCCGCGCGATTACAGCGCAGTGCGGGCGCGGGTCACCGAGGCATTCACCCTGCGTCGTCTGTCGGCGAAAATTATCGGCGAGATCGAATCCATCACAACCCTGACCGCGGCCATCGCCAGCGGCATGGGGGCGACGGTGTTACCGGAATCCGCTGCTCGTTCCCTATGCGGGGCGGCGAACGGCTGGATGGCGCGGATCAGCACGCCTTCAATGAGCCTGTCGCTGTCGCTGAACATGTCGGCTCGCGGCAGTCTGTCGCCGCAGGCGCAGGCGGTGAAAGAGATCCTGCTGTCTCTGGTGAGCCGCCCATCGCTGGAAAACCGTGAACTGCAGCTGGTCAGTTAGGGTATATTCTCTTAAGGAATAAGTTGCTGGTTTTTATTATTTGTTACCTGGGACAACAGACTTTAACAATAGCAGATACGTTAAGTCCATTGGCCCGGAGGAAAGGGTGAACTTCCAGCAGCTGAAAATTATCCGTGAGGCGGCCCGTCAGGATTACAACCTGACGGAAGTCGCGAATATGCTCTATACCTCGCAGTCAGGCGTCAGTCGCCATATCCGGGAACTGGAAGAGGAGCTGGGGATTGAGATCTTTATCCGCCGCGGCAAACGCCTGTTAGGCATGACCGAGCCGGGTAAAGCGCTGTTATCGATTGCCGAGCGGATCCTCAATGAAGCCAGTAACGTTCGGCGGCTGGCGGATCTCTTCACTAACGATGCGTCAGGCGTCTTAACTATCGCCACCACCCATACTCAGGCGCGCTACAGCCTGCCGCCGGTCATTAAAGCTTTCCGCGAGCTGTTCTCAGATGTTCGCGTCGAGCTGGTGCAGGGTACCCCGCAGGAAATCGAAGCGCTGCTGCATAACGGCGGAGCGGATATCGGCATCGCCAGCGAGCGCCTGAGCAACGATCCGACGCTGGCGGCTTTCCCCTGGTTCCGCTGGCATCACAGCCTGCTGGTGCCGAAGGATCATCCTTTGACGCAGGTTTCTCCCCTGACGCTGGAGGCGATCGCCCGCTGGCCGTTAATCACCTACCGCCAGGGGATCACTGGCCGTTCGCGCATTGATGAGGCGTTCAACCGCAAGGGGTTGATGCCGGATATCGTGCTGAGCGCGCAGGATTCCGATGTGATCAAGACCTATGTGGAGCTGGGGCTGGGCGTCGGGCTGGTCGCCGAGCAGTCCGGTGATGCCCGGGAAGCGGACACCTTTACGCGTCTTGATACCCGCCATCTGTTCGATGCCAATACCGTGTGGTTGGGACTGAAGCGGGGCCAGCTGCAGCGGAATTACGTTTGGCGCTTTATCGAATTGTGCAATGCCGGACTGTCGCTGGATGAGATTAAGCGTCAGGCGATGGAGCCGGAAGAGGTCGCAATCGACTATCAGATTTAAGGAAATGCTGGCCAGCGGGTCGGGGAGTGGAAATAACGCTATAATTCACACACGTGAGTCGCGACTGAGGAAGGGAAAATGACGATGCGGCGTGTGAAATTACTCTGTACGGCGCTGATGCTGCTTGCCAGCCACGGCGCGCTGGCCGTCAGCTATCCGCTGCCGCCGGAGGGGAGCCGTTTGGTGGGCAGCGCATTTACCATTGCCGTTCCGGACAATAACACCCAGCCGCTGGAAAGTTTTGCCGCCCAGTACGGCCAGGGGTTAAGCAATATGCTGGAAGCCAACCCCGGGGTCGATGTCTATTTACCACGCTCCGGTTCGACGCTGACTATTCCGCAACAGCTGATCCTGCCCGACACCGTGCGCGAAGGGATCGTCATCAACGTCGCCGAGATGCGTCTCTATTATTACCCGCCGCTGGGCAATAGCGTGGAAGTCCTGCCAATCGGCATTGGTCAGGCCGGACGCGAAACGCCGCGTAACTGGGTGACGGCAGTAGAGCGTAAGCAGGAAGGCCCCACCTGGGTGCCAACCGCCAATACCCGCCGCGAGTATGCGAAAGAGGGCAAAACGCTGCCGGCGATGGTGCCCCCCGGGCCCGATAATCCGATGGGGCTGTATGCGATCTACATCGGCAGGCTCTACGCCATCCACGGTACCAATGCCAACTTTGGTATCGGGCTGCGCGTCAGCCAGGGATGCATCCGCCTGCGCAATGACGATATTAAATTCCTGTTTGATAACGTGCCGGTTGGGACGCGGGTTCAGCTGATCGATCAGCCGGTGAAGTACAGCGTGGAGCCGGACGGCAGTCACTGGCTGGAGGTGCACGAGCCGCTGTCGCGCAACCGCGCGGAGTTTGAATCCGACAGAAAAGTCCCCTTGCCGATGACCTCGGCGCTGCGCGACTTTACCCAGGGGCCGGGAGTGAGCCCTGCCCAGGTCGAGCAGACCCTGCAGCGCCGCTCCGGCATGCCGGTGAATATCAGCGCCACAGCGGCGCAGGGAAGTTTGTAGCGGGTCGTTTAGTCTGATTAACGGCTATTGTAAGAAGGCTCTTTTGCTGTCGATGCATTCAACGTTGTTGGGAATAAGGATCGGGAAACCGATCCTTAACTTATCAGCAGTGGCGGTGATGGCGTTTTAATGAGGGCGCCAGGAGATGCTCAGGAGGGGATGATAAAGTCTGCAAATATATCTATGGACTTAATATTGTTACTGAGGATCTTTTTTTTGGCTGCCATTGTCCATGAAAGCGAAGATCCCCTTTATGATAGCCATTATCCAGAATATAAGACGGATGAGTTCTGCTGAATCCCTATTGTCAAAACACGCCTGACCACAGTCACTACCGCTGAACCCCATCGCCGCTGATAAGCGAATCAGGGGATGGCGTCACTGATTGTTGGCAATGGGGACATGCTGCTCCATCAATTCAACGATCCAGTCAATAAAAACGCGCAGCTTGGCGTTGACATGGCGGTTCGGTGGAAACGCCAGGTACAGAGGCATTGGGCTAATCCGCCATTGTGTAAATAATGGAATCAAAGCGCCAACGGCCTGATGCGCTGCCGCCATATAGTTGGGCAGCGCAATCACGCCTAAGCCAACTAACCCAGCTTCGAGGTAAGCATTGCCATCATCCACGGCAAGTACGTAGTTGCCCGTGATTTCAATACGTTCATTCTCACTGCACAGTACCAAAGGATCAATCTTACTGGTGCGTGAGGACAAGAATCCCACTATGCAATGGTCAGTATTTTGCAGCTCGCGCGGGTGTGCGGGAGCGCCAAGGCGTTCCACATAGCTGGGGGCGACGTAGACGCCGATTTGCAAATCGCCGACATGGCGTGCGATTAGGGACTGGTCGGTGATTTGACCTCCGCGCAGAACGCAATCCACGTTGTCGCCGATCAGAGCCACTACCCGGTCGCTCACACCCATGTCGATCTGGATATCAGGGTAGCGGGCGTGGAAAGCCGGTAGCGCCGGCACCAGAATAAGGCGGGCCAGCGGACTCGGTACATCCACCCGTAGCCGTCCCCTGGGCGTCATCGCCGCACTGGACAGGCTGTTTTCAGCATCCTCCATGTCTGCTACGCAGCGGCAGATCCAGCGGTTACCGCCGGATCGAAAGTCTGTAGCCATAAGGTTGGGAGCAGCATCGCTGATTTTCACCTGCGGGGATCACATACGGAACCTTGGACGGTACCTACGGTACGATGCTGCTTATACCCGCTGGCGGAGAGATGTCAGAAGCGGCGGTGTTGCCGATCTTTTTTGGAACCGCGCATTATTGCCTTACACCCAGGTATGGTCCGGCACGGTTAAACCGCCTTTATTTAAGCCTTTGCGGGAGCGTGGGGCTCACGGCCGTTCAGCTTGCCTGATAGCAAGAAAATAGCACCTACACCAGGATAAGATTGCATGCTTGGGGAGCGGAGAGGATCACGGAAAGCAAAAATCCCGCTCAGGTTTCCCTGAGCGGGATTTTTAAATTTGGCTCCTCTGACTGGACTCGAACCAGTGACATACGGATTAACAGTCCGCCGTTCTACCGACTGAACTACAGAGGAATCGTGTGAACGAGGCGCATACTACTGGCCTCGCATTTTTGTGTCAACACTAAAATTAACCTGCTGATTCAAATGGCTAAATTTAGCTCAACACGTTGTTTTAGTGAACAATGCGCCGATCGCCTTCGTCCTGCAGGCCATTCTCACGTCTACGCGCCAGCGGATCCTGGCGGTAAAAGTGGCAAAAACGCTGCCACAGGGCCGGGAAGCGAGGCGCGAACAGTTCAGGCGCACTGAAAAAATATTCCGAGAGGACAGCAAAGCATTCTGCGGGATCGGTGGCGGCATAGGCGTCAATACTGGCGGCGCTTTCGCCTACCAGATCTATCTCATCCTGAATGTTGTTCATCGCGGCGTGGAGATCGTGCTCCCAGCCGGCAACTTCACGCAACGGAATAAGCGGCACGCCGCTGGCCCGGTCGCCGTTCCGCGTATCAAGCTTATGCGCCACTTCATGCACCACAAGGTTAAAGCCTGACGCATCAAAAGAGTCTTGAATATCCAGCCAGTTCAGCACTACAGGACCCTGTTGCCAGCTTTGTCCCGACTGTACCACCCGCTGGTTGTGGACCAGACCAATATCATCCTCCCATTCATCATCGACGATGAAAGGGGCAGGGTAGATCAGCACTTCATGGAAGCCATCCAGCCACTCAATGCCCAGCTCTAGCACCGGCAGACAAAAGAGCATAGCAATGCGCGCCTGATGCAGCGGGGTCAGCTCCAGCCCCTGCAATGCCACCAGCCGCTTTTGCTGTAAAAAACGGGCAGCCATCTGCGTGAGCTTGTGCTGCTCAGTGGACGAAAGATGGGCTAAAACCGGAATGGCAAGCGCTTGCTCCCAGGGCATCTCTGCGTTGCCGGACTCATCATCTGCTTTCCAGGGCCATTTAAACATCATATTGCTCGCAAAGTCGTCACTTGAACACAATTACCGAAACGGGAGCTATTAAAATGCCAAAGATCCTGGCATTATAGCAACCATCACAGCGGAGAGATGCCGGAGCGGCTGAACGGACCGGTCTCGAAAACCGGAGTAGGGGCAACTCTACCGGGGGTTCAAATCCCCCTCTCTCCGCCACTATTCAAACACTTACAGCATTCCATTTCAGTGACCTGCCTCCCGATGAGAAAAATTGAGAAAATCCACTGAGAAAAATTCTAGCGCCGAAGCATGCTCCGACGCCAAAGAATCATCTCATTTTCTTGTTCAAAGTCGGGCTGATTTTAACTTTCCTGTCGTAAACAAGTACCTGTGATTCTGTCTTATGACCACTGAATTTTTGCTTATCTCTGCCAGATCCTTCATAGTCTGAAATCCCTTTAGCCTTTAGATCATGGAAGGTGCAATCAAGTGGCCTACCAAGTTCTTCAGAAGCCGCATTTCTCGCTTTTCTCCATGCTTCATTAAATCCCTTATATGAATAACGCTCACCATACATTGTCCTGATAACAGGACCATCCTGTCCCCATTCCCTGCAAATATCCACAGCCGCACTAAGACGCTCAGTCCAGGCTTTGATCTGTTTAATACCAGTTTTACCTTGCTGTATGAAAATTCCTTTATCAAGAATCTGATTCCAGTTCATTTTAAGAACATCAGATACCCTTGCAGCGCAAAGATACGCAATTTCCATCGCGGCTTTAACTGCAGGCGTCGCATGAGTGAAGATAGCTATGTACTCTTCATCAGTTATGTAGCGGTCGCGCTGGGGTTTAGGAAACTTATCGACACCAACACACGGATTACCTGGTACATAACCACGCTGATACCCCCAGCGGTATACACGAGACATTGAACTATGCTCGTGATTAGCCTGAACACGGCTTCTTTTACCACGTGCATCCATGTAGCGCCGGACGTGTTCAGGTTTAATGGCCTTTGCTTCTGCATCGCCGAAAACCGCTAACAAGTATTTTTCATGTGCCAGGTAATCTTTTTGTGTCCTGGGGGCAAGGTCTGCATAGTCAGCACTATTTAAAAATTTTTTCCATAATTGTTGAAAGGTGAGTAGTTTTTTTCGACCTTCAACGACTTTCTCGTAAGCTAACCAAACCTCCGCTTTAGAAGCGTTTGCTGGGGCTAGATTCTCGGTAGTACCTCCTGGCTTCCAGTAGTAACCGGAAGGGCGGAAAAACACACCCTTCGGCATCCACTCATTACCAGGCGCTCTTTTGCGGCCCATATTATCTCTCTACAGCGTCAAAGTTCATGCCTGGAGTAGGCATAAGGCCTGCTGGTGGAAGTATGCGCTGTACGGGATGGTTAATATGAAACCAGGTCGTTTTGATTGCTCCGTCCCGGCGTTCAATAAAAAAGATCCCGTTCTGCGTTAATACCTCTTTCTGCAGTGACTTTTGGGGCGAACCCGTGGCCTCTGTCAGTTCTTCATCAGTCAGGAAGCGATCGCTCATGAGTTGTTCTCCACTAAACCGGCTGCAACCGGTTATCTGCCACTATATGAACAAGACGAACAGCCACCACGCAGTCCGTCATTACACCTTTTACACAGCTGGTGGTCCTCCCTTACCCCTTTAAACTGGTTATAAATTTCCGCTGGTACAATTACCGGCATAGGGACCAATAATCGTTGACTCCGTAGTGATGCGATTTCTGCAGTGCGTTCGAGGTACAACGATTTCCAGTCACTTGCTTCAGTCTTATATGCGGCCAAAGCATCCCGCATGCGCCGCCAGCGGCGACGCTTCAGCTTGTTCGCTTTCACTTCACCTCCTGCGGGGCGGCTGCGAGCATGGCGGCGCAGCGGTTTACCACCTCGATGAGCGCCTCTTCGGCATCACACAGGCAATCAGCAATACCGCGGCGATCGCCGTCGAAGTCATTCATGTCGAGGCGTATTCGTGCAACCTTCTGCAATGCGTCCAGCACATCATCCGGCACTACCGGCGCTGGCTGCGCAGTGTAGAGTTGGTAATTGCCCTCTTTCAGCTCACGCGCCGCATCAAGAGTGATAAACCCAAAGTGATTTCCCAGTTTCTGTCCTTTGTAGTCTGCGCGCGCAACCTCGAGAGTGAAAACAGGCTCGCTCTCAATTTCCAGCACCGGCTGCGCGTGGCGATAGAGCGGCGTGTAGTGATAGTCGCCTCGGTCCTGATATCGCTGCAGATATTCAGCGTGAATAAGCGTACCTGTACCCTCATGTTCATCGTGGCGTCTAACCATATAAGCCACCGGCTCGCTGTCCATTGCGGCCAGCGCCAAGCAGGCCAGCTCTTCCGCTTCTTCAGCTGGCAGCATTACGTTGCTTCCGGCGCCGTAGGTTTCACGCCATGATTTAATTTTTTCCAGGCGTTCTCTGGTTAATTTGCTGGTCATTTAAAAATCTCCGTCGCCAACACTAAGATATCCACTGGCAGAAATAGCAATTAACTGATTACCCTCAGTGCTATCGCAGTCAGTTGCGCTACCCAGCAACAAATTAAAACCACCGGAAGCGGTGTAAAAATTCGCGTCAGGGAACTCTTTCTGAACGTCCTTCAGTAACTCGGCTAACCCTTTTGTCAGGCGCTTAAATTTGCGCGCTGCGCCTGGGCATTTTTCATCGAGCAAGCAACTGGCCTCGTAATAGTCCCCGGCGTCAATGTGTTCCAGTAATTCTTTAGTATCCATCACTCAGCCTCCACCTTGATGCCAGCGGAGGCAGCTGTACGCGCATAAACGATCACGCCATCCTCGGGGCGCTTGCGCGGCAAAAAGATACCAGGGCGCGGCCACAACGCAATAAAGCGACATTCGCTGTTTTCAAGACGGTGAAATGCTTTCTCGCTCATCACACCTACCGGGCGAAGATGCTCCTGTTCGCGCTCCAGTTCGGCGATACTCAGCTGCGCCTTCTCCAGCGCCTCTATGAGCTGATCCGTGTAATGCTCAACTTCAAAAGCCATTTGCCGCAATTCATCGTTAGGTGCGTAGGCAATGAGCCTGGATAAACGGTGAATATTTGCGTTTTTTTGTACGCTAGTCAGTTCGGTGATATCAGTCATGGTTGACTCCCTAAATCTCAAAGGCCAATTGCGGCATAAAGCGGTCGCGTTCGGCGTTATAGTTGAGCGCACTGGCGCTGTTCATTGACTCGATACGCTCAACGAGTACAGCGGCTCTCGTTTCTTTGCTGGCCGGCGCATAGGCTGATTTCTGCCATGATTTATCGATACCGATATTGCGGGCCACGTTTGTGCTATCAGCTGATGACAGCGGTATATGGCGGAAAATATCGGCATTAAGCATCCGCAGGCCGTGCAGTTTGCAAATCGGGTAACCGTTCTCATCCACAACATGCCGGATTAAGTCACGCAGGCGAGCCACACAGCGGCGCGGCCGCTTTGCGTCGTATTCGCCCATGCTGCCGATTGCCACGCGGGGGAACTCATTGCAGAGCTGAATAAACCGCTCGTCTGGTTCGTTCATGTGCCACACTGGCGCCCCAATGAACTTTCCGTGCGGCCACTCTGCTATCAGCGCATCGTTTTCCTCGCTACTGCCGCCGATAACGTCCTGGATAATGGCGAATGAGAACCGCGGGTGATTAGCCCAACGCTCGACGAACCGGTAATACTCGTTCCAGTCCACAACGCGTTTTTTCGTCCAGAAACTGAATGCGCCGTTATCCAGAGCAAATGACTGAGTAACTTCGCTAGCCAGTGCTAACTGACCAGCGTTTGCAAAGCTAATGAACGCATGGCGACCCTTCCACGCCTTCAACGCACAGGTATCTGGCGTGATTGGCCCTCCGTGGAAGTGAATCATTTGTCCCCCTCGCGCAGCTGCTTGGCGAACTTAAGCGCTTCTTCGGTAGTGCCGTTCCATCGACCGCCTCTGCTGGAAACCCACTCCTCCACCCCATCAGCCTTAATCCCGGCTACGATGCGATCGGTGGCGGGGGTTTCAGGTTTAAGTGCGCCCAGAACGGCGTGGATAACCTCTGTTTCGTTTTCAACCCATGACCACTCGGAGGTTTCATTCCAGTCATGATCCATTACTGCGGTTTCCATGAATGCATCGACTGCTTCGGATGGGATTTCCTCCTGGCTAAAAACAGCCTTCAGCGCCACATTCTCCGCAGCCAGCTGCTTAAACGCTTTAGCCAGCGCCATAACCTTTGTCTCTTTGATTGACAGCTCGCCTGCGCTCTCCAGGGAAGCGATGAGCTCGTTTACTGTTGAGATGTTCATGCTGTCCACCATTCAATAAACATGCAGATACCAACGGTTACTACGGCAATCAGCACCCAGCAGATCACATCCAGAATGGCGGCGAACCGACGGAGGGTGTATTTGCTGTAATTCTCAGGATCAATATTCATACCGCCTCCCCAAGCACCCAGCGCAGAGCCTCGGCATATTCGCCGCTGGCATCTTCGAGGGCTTTTGTAATTTCCTTGCGTGATTTGATACGCGGCTTTGCTTCACCAAGAACCTGGCGCTGCCGCCGGGCTTTTTCATGGCCAGTGATGCCGGCGGTCGCTGTCTCGATCTGCTTGACCTTCTCCCGTTGCTCTTCGGGTTTCAGCGATGCCAACTGACGCGCCTGGGTAACGTTAATTGTTCCTGCCTCTACAGCTTCCCGGACGGCCTGGGTAGCCTCGAGGAGGGAGAGCGTTGCTCGAACGGTCTGAACGCTGCAGCCAAACAACACTGCAATGTCGTCCTCATCGAGCCCGCGGTCGAGTGCGTCTGACATTTTTTTAGCCCGGCCAAGCGGTGTATCAGGTCGGCGAATTTCGTTTTCGCTGACCATGTATTTAGCCATCTGATTTGCTGACCCGCGCTTAACAACCCCAGGAACAAGCAGTGGGTCTTTGCCCTCTTTCAAAAGAAGCTTATTTGCCTCCAAGGTATGTTTTACGCGCTGACGGCCTACAACTACGCAGGTGAGCCCAAGTTCAGGGTCTTTCCAGACGATGATAGGTTCCAGTACACCCAGCTCTTTGATGTTCAGAACCATCCCTTCGTCGATAGGAAGGTTGATGCGCTCATCGTAAAGCGGGTGCGTTTTGTCGGTAACCAGGTGCAGGTTTTCAGGTTCGAACGTCAAAACGTTGGTTTTGCCACTGGCGCCGTATACAACCTTTGAGTCTTTAGCCATCAGAGAGCCTCCACGTTACGGAAGCTGGTAGGGCAAATTGCTTTCAAGTCGCGCATTGCTTCGAGGACATGTAGATTTGTGCGCTTCTTGGTGTGTCGCTCGGTCAGACGATCACACTCTTTCGCCCATGATTTGACCTCTGCGAGAAGGGCGTCACGTTCGGTGCGCGTCTGGCGCAGAGCTACATTCGAAACATCGAGGACGGTAGCCAGTTCCTTGATGATTGCTGCCTGTGCTGGTGGCATAGTTTTGGCTATTTCGTACGCCTGTTTAATCAGTTGATTTGCTGTCTTAGCCATCTTTTGTTCTCCATCTGACGCGCTGCAACGCGTAAATTTAGGGTGCAGCAACCCAACCCATGAGAATGGGGTAATTGCTGCTGTTCTAATCAGGCTGCTGGTTTTTGTTCCTCGGGCTCTTTGTAGGCGAGCAGATCACAAAGCTGGTTAATTACTTTACAGAACTGGAACATGTCCGTACCTGCCTGGTGACGCCAGCGGTAGGCTTTGTCGTCATCATCAGAATAATCATTATCCTTGGTATCGATCCGCCGGAAATGGAACTTATCTGTAAGCAGAAAAGAGACGCCGCAGCCTCTTAATTCCATGTTATCGACGATAAAACCTGTGTTCAGGCTCTCCAGAATTTCACTGGTAACGGAAGTGTGTTCCGCAGAGTAGCGAATAACTTCTTTCTGTTCTGCCAGGCGGGATAGCTGGACATAATCACCGACCTCAAACCCGGCAAAGGCTGATTCTTCGCCGTCCAGATGGTTTTTAAGGCGCGTTGTCAGGCCGTTTTTGATATCACTGATGTTGATCGTGACTGTTTTGATTGAGCCGATCACTTTAACCAGCATCGCCCCGACTAAATTGGCAATATTTTTATTGGCGGAATTAATGATCAGCAGATTTTCTTCAGTGTTATACAGGACCAGGATCAGAGACGTCTTGATGAATGCCTGTTTGCAGAGCTGAACCTTAGCATCCTGGATAATGTTGTTACGGTCAGCGCGCTTTAGTTTCTGACCACATGCATTTTCAATGCGCTGGATACGCTCATTTGCTTCTTTCATCACGACGTGCTGGGGGATTATTTTCTCATCGCGGCGAATCACGATTGCATAACCGCCAGTAATTGGCGTAACCAGCTCGCCAGTAATCGGATTAGGGACGAAGGAAGCCCGCGCGAACTCCGTTTCTGTAAGTTCAGAGTAGGGCAATTCCTGCAGGTGCCCTTCAACCGCTTCAATACTGGGCAAAGTAGCCCGATAGACAATGGCGTTACGTAACTTTGATAATTTCATTTCTGTGTCCTCTGCAAAGGATTAGTTAGTTATCTCCACACAACACAGGAGAACACCAGCTGCTGCATCAGCCCGAGCGGATTGGGTTATGGGCCCGTCACTCGGTAGTGCTCTCGTGTCTTGTGTAAAAAGGGCGGTTACCCATCAGAACATTATCCTCTTCCTCCTGTTTGGCTGGTGGAAGACTGGATAGCCGCCAAATAAGCCGTTATGCGATGTATTCGATAATTTCAGCGCCGTCTAAGTCCCAGTTACCGCAATAGTCAAGACTACGATTGAACCCGAATGCGCAGAGGTGGTAATCCAGGTCGGCGCAGGCTCGCGGGTTGATGTCTACGTCATCAAGGTCACACTCCACCACGGCTCCGGATGGAAGCTGAAAAACGACCTTTGGGCGAACTACGCGCAAGTGGAAGCGAGAAGACTCTTCCGCTCCAATAGCGTCGATCGCCTTGTAGCGCCACTCATCCGCCATAGCTTCAGCATCGTCAGCGCTACGTGAGTCGTGGAACGGGAAGTATTTAATTTCGGTATTACCGTTTAAAACTACTGCGTAACATGAAGACATGTGTTTACCCCCAAGAAACCGTTATTTGCGTCGACCGGCGCTGCGGTACGCTTGTACACGTCACAACTGGAAGCGCACTCCTTCAGTTACAAACCGATCCCCACCGGAAAGAAGGGGAATGCGCTTCCATGTTGTGTTCTGTTCATCCTTGTCCGTAAGTTTCGTCATGTGCCGACGAGTAGAAGATAATCATAAATTGCGAGTAACGCAATAGCTATGTGCGTAAAGCGCAAATTTAGGGCGAAAAAAAAGGCCTCGAATGAGGCCTAGTTTATGATGATGAATGCTATCCATGCCGTTTAAAGGACTGAGACTGGCTTATTAAAACCTTTCCATAGATATAGAATCTGTGTTCATTCTCTTTAGTTATATTCCATTCTCTATAACGAGGGTTATCAGAGATGACTAGCAGTTGGTCTGGTATCATCTGCAGGCGTTTAACATAAACTTTTCCATCAAAACCAAAGACGTAAATCCCATCCCCATCGAACTCATTGATAGTTACGTCCACAAAGATTAGGTCGCCAGGCTCAATCGTTGAGGCCATGCTATCACCGCGAACGTTGATGACCTTTACTCCAGATGGAGTCCTGCCACCAAACATTGCCAATGCCTGATCATTGCTGAACTCGATAGCATGAATGACATCTATGACGTCACTACCGTGTATATGTCCTGCCCCGGCGCTTGCGCTCACATCAAGTACCTCGACTCTGTATACATCCACATCCTTTACGGGAGATGCATATTTTTCACTGTTTATATGTACAGTAGTGTCATTTTCGTCAGAGGTAAATAGGTCAGGTACACTTACGCTTAAAGCTTGAGCAAGTCGGTTAAGTGTCTGTTCTGAAAACTGCTTTTGTTTACCAGTTTCAAGCCTGGAAATATTGGCAGCATCAACGCCCACAGCTTCTGCAAGCTCTGCGATTTTAATGTTCTTCGCTAAGCGAAGTTGTCGTATGCGAGATCCTATTTTCATTCACTCATTACATGTTGTTTTTGCGTTTCGTGCAAAGCAACTTGCGCAATTCGCTAGCGTGGAATAACATGCGTAATACGCAAAAACAGGAGGCGTTATGCAATCACCATTAAGAAAATTGCGAAAATCGCATGGCATGACCTTATTGCACGTTGCAACCGGGGTACAGGTAGATCCTGCAACGTTGAGCCGCATTGAAAGATGCGAGCAAGTCCCATCTGTCGAACTGGCGGAGAGATTAGCCAAGTTCTTTAGAGGAGAAATAAGCGAATTACACATTTTGTACCCAAGTCGCTATCAAACAGATGACGTACCAAGTGCAAATAATCGTACTGCTTAAGCGGTTATTCGATAACTACAAAAGGTAAATCAAGATGGTAGAGCCAAACCTCAAAGAAGCCGTCAAAGCGATGTGCAAAGCATATCCAGGTGGGCGCGAAGCAATGGCTGGCGCACTGGGAATGACGGTGACGCAGTTTAACAACAACCTTTACGAGAAAAACGGCTGTCGTTTCTTCGAAGTCAGCGAACTGGAAGCGATGGAGGACATCTCGAATACATCTCAACTGGCTGAATATTTTGCCCGCCGTCGTGGTGCTCTGCTGGTGGATGTTCCGCACCTGGAAGAACTGGACCGCGTGGACTTGTTTAGCCGGGCAATGCGTACCTCTGCCGCCAGGGGGCAGGTTGATCAGATTATCGAACAGGCGCTTGAAGATGGCGTTATTGAAAGGCACGAGGCCGAAGAAATCATGGTGCATCACCGCCGTCACCTGGCTGCTCGTGAAGAAGAGATTGCCGCAATCATCACGCTTTTTTCACGCAAAAAGAAGTGACGCCAGCGAGTTGCAGCTCCTGGCGTCGTGGCGTGTCGTTATCAGTGGAGATTACTAACGCATGAACAGTTTATCAACACAATACCGCAGGTCGCAACTTGTAGCGCGGCCAGTTCCTGGTGGAGCAGGACCGGTGCAGTTCGTGTATGGGGTAAGAGTACCAGGCGGGTTCGAGCCTGTCTGCTACCAGTTTGCTCAGTGGGTGGTAGGGGACTTTAACGGCCAGGCGGAGAAAGTATGCGAGAGCTCAACCGATGGTTCAGAGATCACTACGGTGTCCCGGTCAGGGTCATACGCTGGGAGCCCCAGACACAGCGCGTTATATACCTGCGTGAAGGGTACGAGCATGAATGCTTTAGCCCCCTCGAGCAATTCAGACGTAAATTCAGAGAAATAAAGGACGATCATGAGCACTAAATTAACAGGATACGTCTGGGACGCTTGTGCATCTTCGGGGATGAAGCTATCCAGCGTGGCAATCATGGCGCGCCTGGCTGACTTCAGCAACGATGAGGGTGTTTGCTGGCCTTCCATTGCGACCATATCCCGTCAGATAGGCGCTGGTGAAAGTACTGTCAGAACGGCGATAGCTGCACTTGAGAAAGAGGGGTGGCTCACTCGCACACAGCGCCGCAACGGCAACCGTAATGCATCGAACGTCTACCAGCTCAACGTTTCCAAACTACAGAAAGCGGCATTTTCTCACCTGTCAGTTTCTGACACATCAAAATCTGATGCGTCAAAATCTGATGCGTCAAAAATTGACCCCTCAAAATTTGAGGCGTCGGAATCCATCAAAAAAACCAGTTTTGACCCGTCAGAATCTGGTGGGGATCCGTCAGTAAAATCAACTACTGATCCATCAGATATAAATCCTTCTTGTCCGGACGCTTCGCAACCGGACGAACAGGGCTCTGCAGATGAATTTCTGTCACGACATCCTGACGCGGTGGTGTACAGCGCTGCAAAGCGGCAGTGGGGCAGCCGGGACGATTTAACCTGCGCCGAGTTCATTTGGGGAAAAATTATCAGCATGTACGAACTGGCGGCTGAAAGTGATGGTGAGGTAGTACGCCCTAAAGAACCAAACTGGACCGCATGGGCGAATGAGGTTCGCCTGATGGTGATGCAGGACGGGAGAACCCATAAACAAATTTGCTCACTTTTCAAGCGCGCCAACAAAGATTCGTTCTGGTGTAAAAACGTACTCAGCCCGTCGAAGCTTCGGGATAAATGGGATGAGCTGTCGTTAAAACTATCTGCTCCACTCAATAGCTCCCGCCAGGAGTCGTCCATTTCGCGAGCCAGCTTCGACGGGGTTGATTACTCATTGCCAGAAAACTCGGGGTTCCGCACATGAGCAAGCCATTTCTCAAATGGGCTGGTGGAAAGTATACCCAGCTGGCTGACCTGTTCGTGCAGATCCCGGCAGGGAAACGCCTGATAGAGCCATTCGTTGGTGGTGGGTCGGTATTCCTGAACAGCGAAAAGCACGCAGATTACCTGCTGGCGGACGTTAATCCGGACCTGATTAATCTGTATCAGATGTTAGCGGTGGTGCCGGATGAAGTGGAATTGAAGGCCCGCTGGATGTTTGAGCACATGCGGTCACCAGATGGCTATGAGCTGATCCGTTCCGAGTTCAACGCTCAGACGCTGGATGCTACTGAACGCGCAGCTGCATTCCTGTATCTCAACCGGCATTGCTTCAATGGCCTGATGCGCTACAACCAGGCGAACAAGTTCAATGTGGGCTGGGGAGGCTACAAGGCCCCGTATTACCCGATGGATGAGATGAAAGCCTTCGCGGCTATGGCGCATAACTGCGTATTCATGACCGCTGACTACCGCCGAACTATTAGCCTGGCCGGGAAAGGGGATGTGGTTTACTGCGATCCGCCTTACGAACCGATGCCGGGAACAGCCGGATTCACTGCCTACGCCGCTGGTGGTTTTAGCTGGGAGAACCAGGTGGACCTGGCGAAGCAATGCGTATCTGCCTTTCACCGTGGCGCTCGGGTAGTGATTTCTAACTCATCTGCACCGAAGGTTCTCGACCTGTACCGGGAGCATGGTTTTAACCTGCAATTCATCAACGCGCGCCGTTCGATCTCCTGCAAAAGCAGTACGCGGGAAGTCGCAAAAGACGTTGTAGCGATCCTTTAAGGGGGCTAAATGAAACTGACTTTACCATTTCCACCGAGCGTAAATAGTTACTGGCGCGCCCTGAGCAAGGGACCGCTGAAAGGCAGGCATCTGGTAAGCGAGACAGGGCGCAAGTTCCAGCAGGCAGCGAGAGCGGCGATTATTGAGCAACTGCGGGCCGTTCCCCGGCCATCCTCTGATCTGGCCGAGGTTCACATAGTGTTGTATCCGCCGGATCAGCGCCGTCGGGATATCGATAACTACAACAAAGCGCTGTTCGATGCCCTGACTCTAACAGGCGTCTGGGAAGACGACAGTCAGGTTAAGCGCATGCTGGTGGAGTGGGGGAACATCGTGAAGAAAGGGAAAGTAGAAATCACCATCCGACGTTTTCGTGCAGTTGCCTGACGTGGAGATGATATGAGAGCACTACTAACCCCTGAGATTGCCCCACGTATGGGCGTTGTTCTTCTTCGCCCAGGTGCTGATCTCATGCCGATGTTCAGGAGAGGACGGGTACTGATTGAGCCTGCACCGGAAAAATACAGCGACTACGCAACCGGCGCCATCCCTCCCGCCACGCAGCCACTGGCAGAAGACCCGGTTTTGAAGCCAGTATTCGAAAACAAAGACGTCATTCTGCGTGCGGGTGGTATCAGCTCGCTGGAGGCCGAGCTGGAGCGTCGTTTTGAATGCCAGTATCCGCACGGCTCGTGGCACAGCGAAAATTTTACGCTGTTCCGGCATGAGCCTGGCAGCATCCGCCTTTGCTGGGCCTGCGATAACCTGGTGCGTGATCAGTACACAGAGACACTGGCAGGCATTGCGCGTGAGAACCTGGTATCCTGGCTGATAACGGTCATCCGCTCACAGCTGGGGTTCAACGAAGACCATCAACTGACGATCCCCGAGTTGTGCTGGTGGCTGGTAATAAACAATCTGGCGCACGTCATCCCTGAATCGCTGGCCCGGAAAGCCCTGCGATTGCCGGAAATACAGCATCAACCGGTGATGAAGGAGAGCGATATTGTGCCGGAGCCAGCGGCGAGCGAAGTGGTGCAGAAAAAGATTCTCGGTCTTCGCGTAGATCCTGAAACGCCGGAATCATTCATGCTGCGACCAAAGCGCCGCCGCTGGGTAAACGAGAGCTGGACGCGCTGGGTTAAGTCTCAGTCGTGTGTCTGCTGTAACAAACAAGCAGATGATCCCCATCACCTGATAGGCCACGGACAAGGTGGAATGGGAACGAAAGCGCACGATTTGTTTGTATTGCCGCTTTGCAGAGCGCATCACGACGAGTTGCACGCTGACACCGTGGCATTTGAGAAGAAGCACGGCTCACAGCTGGAGCTGCTGTTTCGATTTCTGGATCGTTCGCTGGCAATTGGCGTGCTGGCATAGTGGAGAACGTATAATGATTAACCCGTCCGAGGTTGGAAAAGCTGGTGAAATGGTCAGGCTGAAAACGCTTGAGGCCATCTGGATTCAAGGGAAGCTGCGCATGTGGGGCCGCTGGTCCTACATCGGCGGCGGTAGTGGCGGCAATATGTTTAACCAGTTACTGGCCTCCGGGAAAGTCACCAAAACAGCCATCAATGAGGCATTACGCCGGATGAAGAAGTCTGGCATCTCGAAGCCAGAGCTTGAGGCGTTCTTTCGTGAAATACTCGCGGGGAAAAACAAAAGCGGCCTGGCTTTCTGTACAGACGATGAAGGGCTGCTGATTGATAAGGTACTTGGGGCAGTACTTATTACGGGTGGTCACAAAGAGCTGTATCACCTGCTGGTGGAGCATTACCGGTTACGGAAGAGCAAACGCCTCATAGCTGAAGAGCTCTATGAAAAGCATCCGGACTGGTGCTTTATGACATGCAGACGAAGAGTTGATACATGGCTAAGCTTGGCAGAATCGATGCTGTACACACCAATGTGTGACGCATTCGGCACAAATGGCGACAGATTTTACTTGCAAAGTGAGCCAGAAACTGCTTGAATTGTGATAGGCTCGGGACGTTAAAGCGAACTGAGCAACAGAACATATACCCCAACCCGCTTCTAGAGCGGGTTTTTTCTTTACCGCCCCATAGGTTCTGGTTACCATCAAATGGTTTACTGGGGGGGAAAGGAAAATTGGAAAAATATCTGTATTTGACTGAGCTATCTTGGGCCGATCCTTGGGTTACAGGAGGAAACGTACCATTAAAAATCGCTAGTACATATAAAAGCATTGAGCGACAAGGTATTTATACTCCTGATGAGAATCTTATAGACTCTTCAACTCATGATGTGAACATGTTTAAAGGCGCTATTAGTATAGAGAATTCTGATGTTACGATATATGGAGCTGTCATAGACGGGGTACCATATCGAGAGGTAATGAAATTCGATAGAAAAATCGAAGATGGTCTAGTGTTATGTTTAGCGAACCGGAGAAGCAATTACATTGCAAAAAGGTTAAAGAAAAAAACTTGTGTAAAAATATTTGACGTTAATAAACTGAAAAAACTTTTGGATGACCAAATTGGTGTTGAAAGCCAAATGGGGCCATGCAGTTACACTGATACACATCATAGGCATCATTTTTTGAAATCTGATATGGATGCATGGCAAGAAGAATTTAGGTTTTTTTGGCCGGGGGTTGGCAGTACAAGCGTTAATATTTGCAAGGGTATGGGAGAGATAGTGCCTGTTCGTGGTAATATGTTTTAACTCCCTTATTAAACGCAAGGTCATCAATTGGTGGCCTTTTTTATTCTAGTTATTTCTAACCTTAGTTCCACGCATAGTGATGGTTTATTTTTTTCGTGAAAATTATAATAAATTAATAAGATGCTTTGAATAAAGCATCGAGTTTTATTTTGAATTGAACGTCTTTATTTTAATTTCGACTGGTTGTCTTAGTTTATATGTGTTTTTAATATGTTTGTGGTGAATTTCACAAGCTTTAATGTGGGGGGGTAAAACTTAGGAGTGAGTCTTTAGTCTATTTAATATAATACGATGCTTCTTTCCATGGTCTCGCTAGTTAATAACTCACCCAAGAACTAATTTCCAATCCACCAGACGACTTTAGACTTTCACACAGCACCCCGAACCCAAATCGGAGGTGGAGACTTTGAAAATGCCCAATACGAGTAACTGGCCTGACCTTTTGGAGTTGCTACAGAGCTGGTGGCGCGGAGATACGCCACTGGGCGCCGTGCTGTTTTCTGTGATTATGGCCGGACTGCGAATTGCCTATGGTGGTGGTGGCTGGAAAAAGATGCTCCTTGAAGGGTTGCTCTGCGGCGCACTGACATTAACCGTTGCGTCTGGTCTGGAGTACCTATCGATCCCTAAAACGCTTTCGGTAGGTATTGGTGGTGGCATCGGATTTATTGGTGTTGAGCAGTTCAGAAAACTGGTCATTAACATTATCAATGTTCGCTTCGGCGGAAGCCCAAAGGCATAAATATGAACCTGCAAAAATTTCAGAAGGCGGCTGGCTTGAGCGCCGGGTTAGCTGCGCGCTGGTTTACGCACATCGACGCAGCAATGAAAGAATTCGGCATCACGGCCCCCCTCGATCAGGCTATGTTCATTGCCCAGGTAGGCCATGAGTCAGGCAGTTTTTCTACGCTGGTTGAGAGCCTGAATTATGCAGCCGAAAGACTGGTGCAGCTGTTTGGTCCCCGGCGCATTACGGAGCAGCAGGCTGCAGCGCTGGGGCGCACCAAAACGCAGACAGCTAACCAGCAGGCTATTGCCAATCTGATTTACGGCGGTGACTGGGGTAAACGGAATCTCGGCAATCAGGCTCCGGGTGATGGCTGGAAGTATCGCGGTCGCGGCCTGAAACAGATTACCGGGTTAGCCAACTATCGCGACTGCGGAATCGCATTAAAGGTCGACCTTATTACTCATCCTGAGCTTCTGGAGCAGGACTCATACGCAGCTCGATCGGCAGCGTGGTTCTTTGCCTCTAAAGGGGGCCTGAAATGGTCTGGTGACCTTGTTCGAGTCACTCAGATTATCAACGGCGGACAGAACGGCATAGATGACCGTAAAGCCCGCTATCTCCTAGCAAAAAGTGTTTTGGTTTGAGGGAAATATGAACTATCTCATTAATCGGCTGAAAGAGCCTTCCACCTGGCGCGGCATCATCCTGGTCATTGCCGGTGTCTTTGGCTACCAGATGCCTCCGGGTATTCAGGAAACCGTTATCGCTGGCGGCGTAGCGCTGGCGGGCGTTGTTGGTGCGGTGATGCCGGACAGCGTTAAGAAGTAAGCAGGCTAGCAACCTGCTGCCCTACAGAAACCCGCTTTCCTTTAGTTTTTTAGCCAATAAGTAATTGGTGATTACTCCAAGAGAAACCCCAACAATCCACGGCACAGCTGAATCAAGCATTAGTGAGTTGTTCACGTTAATGCTGGCGGTGATGCAGGCATAGGTATTTGTAAATGCAAACCATGTAAAAAGTATCTGTTTCATTTGGTTATCTCCTTGCTTTCCCTCCCAACAATATCCACCTACGAGTTAGTAAAAGCAAACCAGGTACAACCGAAAGGGCTACGAAATGAGTGAAGCTAAACCGCAGGACGGCAGCACAGTAAAGGGCTACCGCTCATTAACCGCTGGCGACATTGAGCGGATGAACCGCCTAAAAGGTGTCAGCCGGCATTTTTGCAGTCTGCTCGATACTGAGCGAGAGGTAGCAACGGCTGAAGTTGTCGAGCGTGGTAGTCAGGCCGAAACTGAGAGAGCAGACGCTTTGCGCTGCATGGCTATCGCGCGCTCCAAAATGCAGGAAGCTTGTATGTGGGCATGCCGCGCAGTTGCCCGGCCAGATGCTGACTGTTAACCCCACCAAGGTATAAATCACCAACTATCCCCTCCCGAGGATAAAGCAATGAAGCAATAAGCGGACAGACCGCAGCCGAAAGGCAATGGAGCAGTCGTGATGCCCCCCTGAGTCGCCATTGAGCGAGCCTGTGTAGCGACGGGTCAAGGTTCTTATATCAAAAGCAGCTCAGGTAAAGCAGCGTGAATGCCAAACGTGCACCGGTTATGAGCGGCGATGATGCGACAGCAACTCAAGGGCATGAGCGTGGCCACTCCGGGAAGTGGCAATGCATTACAGCAGGCATTCACTGAGTGCCTGTGATAATGCTATCGTTGTCCTTTCTATGGAGGGGTTGATGAATATTGCAGAAAAGATCTCTTTGTGGTCCATGATAGGCACTTGGTTTTCAGGCATAGCGACAGTTGCAGCTGTTTTAATGGCTTTCCATTTAGCAAATAAAAGGCCAAAAGCCATTGTTAAATGTACTGTTTCAAGATCAGTGTTTTTTATCCAAAATGATACTGGGACTGTTACAGAGAAAGGAATTCAAATTAAGGTTGTGAACAATGGAATTTACCCAATTACAATATCATCAGTTGAATGGGAGTATGGTGGCGATAGCGTAATAGCTAATTACTTTTCTGATATTAAATCACATAAGCTTCCAGCAAGGTTAGAGCATGGAGAGGTTGCCAGGTTTTGGATTCCTCTTTTCCCTGATGAAAGAAATTGGTTGAAGCGACTTGCTAAAGAGATCAGGCACAAGGGCAAAAATCCCAGCAAAGTTAAGTGTTCAATTGAATTAACAACTGGGGACAAGTTTAAGACTAAACCCGATAAAGAGATAATTCGAATACTTAAACAATATTAAATAAAGCCTCGCTGATGCGGGGCTTTTTCTTGGAGACTTTATGCGCCTAACAGTTCTCGACGACGACACGGGCGAACGTATCGAACCCGGTCGCGAACGTATTACGGTTTATCTCAATGGTGTTGAGGTAAAGCACGTTTTTTCTGCTGACGATGATAAAGGCGAGGTGATTGCCGCCGTGCTTGATAGACGGGGTTATCTCACTGCCGAGAACGGCGAGGTTAAGCGGCAGAGGCTGTTAGGTCAGGTGAGGATAGAGCGATGCCCTCGCTAATACCCCGCGCCTGCCGTAAGCGTGGATGTCCTGGCACCACCACAGACCGCTCAGGCTTCTGCGAGAAGCACCGCAATGAAGGCTGGCAACAGCATCAACAGGGAAAGAGTCGCCACGAGCGTGGCTACGGTAGCCAGTGGGATATCAGGCGTGCGCGCATCCTGAAACGCGACAACCATTTGTGCCAGAACTGCCTCCGCAGCGGGCGAGCTGTCGCAGCAAAGACGGTTGACCACATCAAGGCCAAGGCTCATGGGGGTACCGATGACGATTCGAACCTCGAAAGCCTGTGCTGGCCCTGCCATCGAACGAAAACCGGGCGCGAACGCATCAAATGATATCAATTCTCATTTTTGGCGATGACAGAGGGGGGCGGGGTCAAATCCCTGACGGCAAAGGACAAAAGGACCGCCGCCTAACCTTTTTTCACACCGCCGCAGGTTAGAAAACTTTTTTTTGGGGTCCCCCATCCAATGATTAATAGGAGTTTTCGATTATGCCAGGACCACCGAAAACCCCGACACATCTGGCTTTAGTGAAGGGGAACCCATCCAAGCGCCCGATCAATAAGAACGAGCCAAAACCCCCGTCAGGGGTCCCCCCAATACCGAAACATTTCGATAAACAGGGTAAGTACTGGTTCAAACGGATTGGTGAGGAACTTGATGCCGTCGGCGTGTTGACCACGCTGGATGCTAAAGCGCTGGAGTTGTTGATAGAAGCCTATGTTGAATACCGGCATCACTGCGACACGCTTGATCGTGAAGGTTACACCTATGCCGTCTACAGCGAAGATGATTCAGATGAAGGAGGGGAGCGGGAAATCAGAATGATCAAACCGCACCCTGCAGCAGTCATGAAGGCTGACGCGTGGAAACGGATCAGAGCGATGCTGAGCGAATTCGGCATGACACCTGCCAGCCGATCAAAGGTTGGTGCAAAAGTCCCGGCAGAAGCCGACCCACTGGAAGAATTTCTTAAAAAGCGCAAATGATGAATGGCAACCGTTGCAGATGGATTTCGCTACGCCGAGCGCGTGGTATCTGGCGATATCGTTGCTGGCGAGCTGGTGCGTCTTGCGTGCCAGCGGTTCTTTCATGATTTAGAACACGGCCCGGCGCGCGGTGTTTATTTTGATGAAGGCCGCGCCCAGCACGTTCTCGATTTCTATAACTTTGTTCCCCACGTGAAGGGGCATTTGACCGGCAAGCCGATCGAGCTGATGGACTGGCACGTTTTTATCCTGATAAATCTTTTTGGGTTTGTCGTCCCGCTGATAGATGAAATTACGTGTGAAGGAGTTCTGGATGACGACGGCGAACCCATGTTTGTACGGCGGTTTCGTACCGCTTATGACGAAGTAGCCCGTAAGAATGCAAAATCAACTCTTTCATCTGGAATCGGCCTTTATATGGCTGGCGCTGATGGTGAGGGCGGCGCTGAGGTTTATTCCGCAGCAACAACCAGGGATCAGGCCCGCATCGTGTTTGATGATGCGAAGCGCATGATTAAGCTGGCTCCGAAAACACTGGGCCGGTTGTTTGGTAGTAACAAGCTGAATATTCACCAGGAGCGGACGGGTTCAAAATTCGAACCTGTAGCCAGTGATGCGAATAACCTCGACGGCCTTAATATTCACTGCGGGATCGTTGATGAGCTGCACGCACATAAAACCCGAGATGTCTGGGAAGTTCTCGAAACGGCAACCGGCGCCCGACTACAGTCTCTTATCTTCGCGATCACTACTGCGGGATTTAATAAAGAGGGTATTTGTTACGAGCAGCGTGATTATGCCATTAAGTTGCTGAAAAATTTTGACAACCCGGACCCTCTATCACCGAAAGATGATAGCTATTTCGCACTGATTTATACCTTGGATGAGGGGGACGATCCTTTCGACGAGGCAAACTGGCCGAAAGCAAATCCCGGTCTGGGTGTTTGTAAGCGATGGGATGATATGCGTCGCCTGGCTAAAAAGGCGAAAGAGCAGGTGGCAGCGCGGGTCGGATTTTTTACCAAGCATCTCAATATCTGGGTGCAGGGTGAAAAAGCGTGGATGGATATGTCGCGCTGGGAAAAATGCCGCGATACCTGGGATGACTCAACTGCGGCCAGCTGGTCAATGTGGCTGGGCGTTGATCTTTCCAACAAAATTGATATTTCAGCCGCGGTTAAAGTATGGCTTGCCCCAAATGGTGATGTTTACGCGCGTTCCCGATTCTGGATACCTGAGGGACGGCTGGAAGCCTGCACAAAACAGCAGGCGGAACTTTACCGCAAATGGAATCAAGCGGGATATCTGGAATTTACTGATGGGGATGTTATTGACCATGCCGTGATTAAAGAGGAAACGATCGAGTGGGCACGCGGTGAATCACTGAATGAATTCGCGTACGACCCCTGGAGTGCCACTCAGTTTGCTTTGTCGGTAGCAGCTGAAGGAATACCGATTGTTGAAGTCCCTCAGACGGTGAAAAACCTGTCAGAAGCGATGAAGGAAGTCGAGGCCAAGATTTACGCCGGGCGTTTTCATCACGACGGTAATCCGGTAATGACCTGGATGATGTCAAACGTCACCGTCAAACCAGACAAAAACGAGAATATTTTCCCCAACAAGGCCACCCCAGAAAACAAAATTGACGGCCCTGTCGCGATGTTTATTGCGATGAGTCGCCTGCTTGTTAACGGTGGTGGTGAAGTTGACTTCCTGTCCACTATCGACCCTGACGAAGACCTTTTACTTCTATGAAAACTTTAATCACTGATGCTATCGGGCTTACCGGGTTCGGTTCGCTTGCTGCTGGCGTGTATCTCCAGTTCGGGCTGGCGATGTCTCTGATGATGTCGGGAACCCTGCTACTCATTTATGCGCTGTTAGCGGCAATGAGGGGGAATAATGCTGCTTGATGCTCTTTTTCGCAGTGAACCACTGGAAAACCCGGCTACGCCGATCACGAGTGAGTCGGCAGAAACAGATAACGTGTTTGCCCAGGACGTATTTGTCAGCCCGCAAACGGCGATGAAGCTGGCTGCGGTGTATGCCTGTATTTACGTTATCTCTTCGAATATCGCTCAGATGCCACTGCATGTTATGCGGAAAACCAATAACAAGGTTGAAGCTGCCCGCGATCACCCTGTGTTTTACCTGGTTCACGATGAGCCGAATATGTGGCAGACCAGCTATAAGTGGCGTGAGCTAAAACAGCGTCATATTTTGGGCTGGGGGAATGGTTACACCTGGGTGAAGCGTTCCCGTCGTGGTGAAGTTTCCGGGCTGGAATGCTGCATGCCCTGGGAAACGACACTGCTTAACACGGGTGGTCGGTATACCTATGGCGTTTACAACGAAGAGGGGGCGTTTGCCGTCAATCCCGACGATATGGTGCATATCCGGGCGCTGGGTAACAACCAGAAAATGGGGCTTAGCCCAATTATGCAGCATGCCGAGACGATAGGAATGGGGATGAGTGGGCAGGCTTATACCAGTTCATTCTTCAACGGTAATGCGCGACCCGCTGGCATTATTTCGGTGAAAAGCCAGCTGAATGAAGAAAGCTGGGGGCGTTTAAAAAGCATGTGGCAAAAAGCTACAGCTGCTTTGCGCAGCCAGGAGAATAAAACAATGCTTCTCCCGGCAGAGCTGGATTACAAAGCGCTCACCGTTTCCCCGGTTGATGCCCAGATCATTGATATGTCGAAGCTGAATCGGTCGATGATTGCCGGGATATTTAATGTACCGGCGCACATGATTAACGATCTCGAAAAAGCCACTTTCTCAAATATTACGCAGCAGGCCATTCAGTTTGTCCGCTACACGATCATGCCGTGGGTAACGAACTGGGAACAGGAACTCAATCGCCGTCTGTTCACCCGTGCTGAACTGGCCGCCGGATATTACGTCAGGTTTAACCTGACAGGTCTGCTACGCGGGACCCCGCAGGAACGTGCTCAGTTCTACCACTTTGCGATCACTGATGGCTGGATGAGCCGCAATGAAGCGCGAGCCTTCGAAGACATGAATCCGGTAGATGGCCTGGATGAAATGCTGGTGAGCGTTAACGCCGCGAACCCCGCAGACGATTTTAAGGCACCTAAAACCGACGAGGAAAAGCCCAATGAATGACCGTGAAACGCGCTGTTACAGCGGGGAGGTCAGAGCCGAGCAACGCACCGATGAACCTACCCGCATTCTGGGCTATGGCTCGGTGTTCAACAGCCGTTCTGAACCCCTGTGGGGATTCCGTGAAATCATCAAGCCCGGAGCATTTGACGATGTGCTGAATGATGATGTTCGCGGGCTGTTTAACCATGACCCCAACTTTATTCTCGGACGGAGCGCTGCCGGGACGCTATCCCTGTCTGTCGATGAGCGCGGCCTGCGTTACGACATTACAGCTCCGGATACGCAAACTATCCGCGATCTGGTGCTGGCGCCGATGATGCGCGGTGACATTAACCAGTCATCTTTTGCCTTCCGGGTATCCCATGACGGTGAAAATTGGTACCAGGACGATGAAGGGATCGTTATTCGTGAAATATCGAAGTTTTCCCGGCTGTTTGATGTCAGTCCGGTGACTTATCCCGCATATCAGGAGGCCGACTCCGGCATCCGATCGATGAAAGCCTGGCAGGAGGCGCGCGACAGCGGTGCGCTAAAGAACGCCATTAATCAACGAATGGCGCGTGAGCGCCTGCTGACCCTTCTTAACGCGTAAGGAAAAATCATGAAACTGCATGAAATGAAGCAAAAACGTAACATCATCGCCAAAGATATGCGTGCCCTGCATGACAAAATTGGTGATACACCCTGGACCGATGAGCAGCGTACTCAGTGGAACGCTGCAAAATCGGAGCTTGACGCCCTTGATGAGCGTATTGCACGCGAAGAGGAACTGCGCCGCCAGGATCAGGACTATATCCACGAAAACGAGCCGGAACAGAGCCAGCAGCAGAATCGTGATCCAGCAAACCCGGAAGCACAGGCTAACGAACGCCGTGCTGCGGCGTTTAATGCGTTTTTGCGCCGTGGTCTTGGCGAGATGAGCGCTGAAGAACGCCAGGCTTTAAAGGAGCTGCGTGCACAGGGCACGACGCCGGATGAAAAAGGGGGTTACACCGTACCAACCCAGTTCCGCAATAAGATCGTCGAAGCACTGAAAGATTACGGTGGAATTGCCAGTGTGGCGCAAATTCTGAATACCGCCAACGGCCAGGACATTGACTGGGCAACCTCTGACGGTACCACTGAAGAAGGTGAACTGCTGGGCGAAAACACTGAAACCAGTGAAGAAGACGTGTCTTTCGGCGGTGCAACGCTGGGGGCTAAAAAACTGTCCTCTAAAATCATTCGCGTATCCAATGAACTGCTCCAGGACAGCGGCGTAGATATCGAGGCGTTCCTGGCCGCGCGTATCGCCACTCGCATCGGACGTGGTGAAGCGAAGTATCTGGTATTAGGGACCGGCACCGGCACCCCGCTGCAGCCTAAAGGGCTGGCTGCGTCGGTAACTGGCACCAAAAATACCGCAGCAGCGACCACCTTTACCTGGAAAGAGCTGAACGCCCTGAAGCACTCTGTCGACCCGGCATACCGTAACGGTCCAAAGGTGCGCTGGGCCTTTAACGATGCAACGTTGCAGCTGGTGGAGGAAATGGAGGATGGACAGGGCCGCCCGCTCTGGTTACCGAACATTATCGGTGGCGCACCTGCTACTGTTCTGCAGGTGCCGTATGTCGTTGACCAGGCTATTCCTGATATCGCGGCTGGTGCCAAATTTGCCTACTTCGGCGATTTTAACCGCTTTATCGTTCGTCGCGTCACTTACATGACGCTGAAACGGCTGGTTGAGCGTTACGCAGAGTACGATCAGACTGGCTTCCTGGCCTTCCACCGCTTCGACTGCGTACTGGAAGATACCGGCGCGATTAAGGCGCTGGTGGGTAAACCGGCATCTGGCGGCTAAGGCAATAATCAGCTTCAACCTCCACCGCTCCGGCGGTTTTTTTATGCCCGCAGTTCGCTGCGGGCCAGGGAAAATACATGAGCACAACGATTGAGATGTTGCGGGCGCAGTGTCGGATCGATATTGACGATGCAACCGAAGATGAACTGCTGACGCTGTATTTCACAGCTGCTCGGCGTCGTGCAGAGAACTTCATTAATCGGAAACTGCATGAAGACTCTGTGCCTGATACCGATCCAGACGGGTTAAAAATTGCTGACGATATCCTCCTGGCGCTGATGCTTCTTGTTGGGCATTGGTTCAACAGCAGGGAAGAAGCTTCCGATGTAAATAAAATGAGCATCCCCTTCGGCTTCACTTCGTTGCTTGAACCCTACCGATATATCCCACTTTGAGGTGATTTATGGCCTGTGAAGGGTGTCTCCGTCGGCGTGAATGGTTAAAAAAGTGGACGAAAATAGCCTATGAACGAGCAACTGGTAAACGCGCTGATAGCAGCGCTGAGAGAACAAACAGCAGCACAGAGAGAGCAGACGGAAGCGATAAACCGCCTGGCTGAATCTAACGTCGCCCTGTCCGATGTAATTATCCAGTCGCTGGCTGCAGATGACGATATTGAAATCACTTCACTGGGTGATGATCGCCCCGTTTACCTGAGTCAAAGAACGAGGGGGTGATATGCAGGCCGGAAAATTGCGTAACAGGATCACCCTGCAGGAGCCGGTAAAAGAACAGAACCCGACAACAGGAGCCGTGATTAATACCTGGCGCGATGTCGCAACCCTTTGGGCCGAAGTCGCTCCTTTATCCGCACGTGAGTTTATCGCCGCCCAGGCCTCTCAGGGCGAAGTTACCATACGGATAACGATTCGTTACCGTGAGGGAGTCACCCGCAAACATCGGATCCTGTTTCGTGGCCGCATCTACAACATTGAGGGCGTTTTACCTGACCCCCGGAGCGGCAGGGAATACCTGACACTGCCATGTTCGGAGGGGGCTAACGATGGCTGATGGCGTGGAAGTAAACCTGACCGGCCTCGATTCCGTCCTGGGGAAACTGGATGCCGTCTCACAGGTCACTCGCGATAAATCCGGTCGTGCAGCGCTGCGTAAAGCGGCAAACGTCATCAGGGACAGAGCGCGCAATAATGCCGCGCGGGTTGATGATCCTCTCACCAAAGAGGCTATCTACAAAAACATTGTGGTCAGTTTCAGCAGCAAGGCATTTCGCAGAACCGGCGATCCAACGTTTCGTGTCGGGGTGATGGGCGGCGCCAGGCAATACGCCAATACAAAGGCCAACGTCCGAAAAGGCAGGGCGGGTAAAAGTTTTAACACTGCCGGAGATAAAGGTAATCCCGGCGGGGATACCTGGTACTGGCGATTCCTGGAGTTCGGCACAGAACATGCTGCAGCGAGGCCAATAATTAGGCCTGCACTGAATGGGGTCGATGCCGATGTGATTAACGTTTTTGCTTTGGAGCTGGAAAAGTCCATCGATCGCGCTGTACGACGGGCGGCAAAAAAAGGAACTCCGGTATGATTGCTCCAATATTTGCAGTTTGCGCAGCCAGCCAGGCAGTCAGGGATTTGTTAGGTTCTAGTCCCGTGCGGCTTTATCCGTTCGGTATGCAGGACGACAATATCGTTTATCCCTACGCAGTCTGGCAAAACGTAGGTGGCTTCCCTGAAAATTATCTAAACCAGCGGCCAGATGCAGATCACTATTCTCTGCAGGTTGATGTCTATGGTGATACTGACACCGATGTGATCGCCGTTGCCCGCGCTTTGCGTGACGCAATTGAGGGCAAGGCCTATATCACCCGATGGGGTGAACAAAGCCGCGATCCTGAAACAATGCGATACCGCTATTCCTTCGATGTTGACTGGATAACGCCCAGATAACCAAGAACCCCAAACTGACCCGCCTTGTGCGGGTTTTTCTTTTATGGAGACAAAACATGTCTGTATTAACGCAAGGCACGCAATTTTTTGTGCTCAAGTCTGGCGTGGTCAGCGAGGTTGAATGCATCACCAGTTTCAACCCCGGCGGCAACCCTGCCGATCAGATTGAAGATACCTGTCTGAGTGAGCGGGATTCCAGAACCTACAAAAAGGGGCTTAAAACGCCTGCGGCCGCAACCGTCGGGCTTAATGCTGATCCGACGAACGCCAGCCACATTATGTTGCATGGCCTCGCTGAAGCGAATGACCAGACGCCGTTAACTTTTGCGGTTGGCTGGTCAGATGGAACCAGTGTCCCGACAGCCGCCGCTTCTGGCGCTGAGGATGCTGTTGATGGCCTGGTACTGCCATCGGATCGCACCTGGTTCATTTTCCAGGGTTACGTTTCCGATTTCCCGTTTGATTTCCAGGGTAACGCTGTTGTGACGACCTCCGCCACGATCCAGCGGTCTGGCTCTTCCGTATGGGTGCCAAAGGCCGCAGCGTAATTAATATGCCCGGTTATCCGGGCTTTTCTATTCAGGAGCTGAAATGCAACTTACTCTCGATACGTTAAAAGAAACCGGTGCTTTTACCGGGCGTCCCGTGGAAAAAGAAATTAAGTGGAAAGGCCGAGATGGGAAAGAGCACAAGGTGACCGCCTATGTCCGTCCGGTGGGTTACCACTCCACGAAAGTCGACTTGCTGGCATCAAAAGGGAAAGTCGACCCTGTTGCCGGACGTATTGCTGCCCATATCTGTGATGAGGAGGGAAATCCTATTTTTACTGAAGCCGATATTCTGGGAACGGCCTCTGAAGAACGTGGCGCGCTCGATGGCCCGATAGTTATCGCTTTGCTGGTGGCAATTCAGGAGGTTAACGAGCTGGGAAAGACTACGAGCTAACCGGTGAGGATGAGTTCTGGTGCGAAATGGTTATGAACGGCATCGGAGGCCGCACCATCGCAGAGGCTCAGGAACGGATGAGCCGTAGGGAATTTCTGGTTTGGCTCAAGTACCGTGAGAAGTACGGACAGCTCAATATCATGATGCGTACCGAGTGGGGGGCTTCGCTGGTGGCTTCTGTCCTCGCGAACATCAATAAGGCTCCAGGTACTCCACTTTTCAAGATTAGTGACTTTGCCCCCCACTTGCATGCAATCCCTATAAGTCTTGAAGAAGCTATGAAAAATTGGAGTTAGTAAAAATTATTCTTTTCAACCTTTGTTGTCCTCATTACCCTTGGTAGGATTATGATGAATTCGATAGAGGGATAAGGATATGAAAACAGTATCAGTATTGAGCGCAGCGATTCTTTTAAGTGGGTGTGCTGCGATGGATAATTCAAAGGATACACGCCTTAATTCATTCTCAGGAATAACATATGAAAACAATGGTACTTATGAGACCATAAAAAAATATGTTAAGGAAAGTGCAGGAAAGATTAATAATGAGCGGGTTAAATTATGTATTGCAAGGAATATTACTAATAATGGCGTTCAGTTAAATGATTCATCTTCAAGCTTTGTAGGTGCTTATACAGGGAGTTATTATAACATTGAAAAAAGCACCACCATCCAAGGTGGGGAAGTTATAAATACAGCTGCCTCATCATCAGATATAATTGTTGCTAATGGAACTACATCTTATCAATATGATGCGGGGATTGTCATGGTGGAAAGAGTGGTTAAATTTACGATGGATATTACACCATCAGCAACAGGCATTAAATATACATTCTCGAACATACAGCAAGCGCAAAAAGATACTGGCGCAGTATCAAATTCGGGGTTTGCACCTATAGGTGTCTGGAAGGCTGCTGGTGGCTATCAGGCGATTAATGCATTAGATAATATTTCCTCTGAAATAAATAAGTGTATGTCTGAGGGATAGTGTTATTTTGTAACTAGGCCCCTTTATGGGGCTTTTTTTTGGAGGTAACTTTATGTCTGGAAAATCCCTTGGCACATTAACAATTGACCTTATAGCAAAAGTTGGCGGTTTTGTTCAGGGGATGGATAAGGCTGAAAGATCATCACAAAAATGGCGCGATAAAGTTAAGAAAGATGCTGCTGAGGTAGGGTCCGCTCTGGCCGCAATTGGTGCTGGAGCCGCGGCGGTTGCAATCGGCGTAGGTACTGCTGGTATTACTCTGGTAAAAAATACTTCAGATCATATCACTGCAACTGATCGTTGGGCTAAATCCCTAAAAATGTCTACTCAGGATTTGCTTTCATGGCAGTTTGCTGCCGAAAAAGCAGGTTTAACAGGGGATAACATTGCAGACATATTTAAGGATATTAATGACAAAGTTGGTGATGCTGTACTGAATAAGTCAGGCGAAGCCGCTCAAGCGTTGGATACACTCGGGCTTTCCGCAGAAAAACTAGCCCAGCAAGCTCCTGATAAGCAACTGATAGCTATCAGCGAAGCGTTACAGAAAATTCCTTCTCAGGCAGGGAAAACCAATATCCTTGAAAGTTTGGGTAACGATTTGTCAAAAATGCTGCCGTTGTTCGACAACAACAACGAAAAGCTAAAGCAGTTCATCCAGTTATCAAAGGATTTTGGCGTAGCTCCGCCGCAGGAAGATATTGATAACTTGGTTAAAGTTAATCAGTTTTTTCAAGATATAGAGAGCAGTGCGCAGGGGTTAAAGATAGAAATTGCCAGTGGGCTAGCAAAAGTTGACCTCTCACCAATTCAGCATGGGCTTGATGACATCAGGGAAGTTTTTACCGATCCTGCGGTGCTTTCAGGTCTGGCAAAACTTGTTGGTGGGGTTGCTGAACTGGTTGGCTGGATGGGTAAGTTAAGTTCTGAATCGGCTAACTTCATCAGTAATTTAATAGAAGTGCCAGACAGGTTTAAGGCTGGCGGCTGGTACGAGTTTGAAAAAAACAAAAGGCTAGCAGCGATAGCTGGCACTCTTCAATCAGATATGGGGGTAATTACTAAACCAACTTCAAATTCTGATTTGCTAATAAATAACAACCTGCTTCCCGGTCAGAGTAACCAGAAACAACCTAAAAAGCCTGATAATGAGGCTAAGAGGATTGAAAGTGCCTATAAATCAATAGAGCAGTCGTATTTAAGACAAATTGCACTGGTAGATCAGCTTACTGGTAAAACAAAAGATGCTACGGAAGTTGAAAAGCTGCGTTTTGATTTATCATCAGGCCGTTTGGTTGGAATAAACAAAGAGCAGCAAATCAGGCTTGAAGGTTTAGCTACTGAAATTGATAAATATAATTCTTTATCAAAATTCCGCGATTTACAGGAAGAGTTATTATCTCCAGAGGAAAAACTCCTTAAAACTACGAAAGAGCGTTTAAAAGTCCTGCAAGATATTCAGGGGATACCCGGAGTCAGCCAGGATGAAGTAAAAAAAGCCGCCAAAGCTATCACTAAAGATTCTTTTGCCGACATGCCGAAATTTACAGGCATAGATTCTATGTTTGGTGGTCAACTTGGCGAGTTAAGAAAAGTAGACGATGCGCAGAAAGAACAGGAAAAATGGTATCAGAACCAACTTGATTTGCTGGAGCAAAACCGACAAGCACGATCTGATCTAAACGAGGAATGGGATGCCAGAGAACTTGAGTTAAAGAGAAAACACCAGGATGAAATGAACAGGCTCGATGAAGCCCGTAATCAACTGATGTTAAGCAGTGTTGTCGATGGCTTGGGGTCAATGGTTGAAATGACTCGTACTGCATTTGGCGAACAATCAGACATATATAAAGCTGCCTTTGCCGTACAGAAAGCAGCAGCTATAGCCCAGTCAATTATTGCTATTCAACAAGGGATAGCGATGGCTGCTGCCAATCCATTTCCGTACAACCTCGGGGCGATGGCGAGCGTGGCCGCTTCTACAGCAGGTATTGTGTCGAACATTGCCGCCGTGGGTATGGCTCACGATGGGATAGATGCAGTTCCTGAAACAGGTACCTGGTTGCTTCAAAAAGGAGAGCGGGTGACCACTGCAGCGACCAGCGCAAAACTGGATGCCACGCTGGATAGAGTCGCTACACAGTCAACCGGTGGTGGAACTATTTATTCTCCCACAATCACTATCCCCATCAATGGTAACCCTTCCGATGCAACTTTGGCGCTGGTCAGTAAGGCCGCAGATGAGGGGGCTGAAAGGGGATACCGGAAGGCGGTTAACTCAATCGCCAGCGGGCAGGGTGATTTGCATAAGGCTCTGATGGGGAAAACTAACTCGGGGAGGAAAATTAGCTGATGGCAATTTCAACTAATCTCAATTACCCGAAGGATTATCTCCCTTGCCCATTGAAGGAGAACTTTGGTCTTAAAGCGACTTCTCCGTTAAAAAGTACAGCGATGGTTACCGGCAGGCGGCGACAAAGGCGAGCTTATACTTCGGTTCCTACTCAAACGCCAGTTTCATGGATCTTTACTGATGGTCAGGCACAGCTTTTCGAAGCCTGGTACCGAGACATCATTACCGATGGGGCTGACTGGTTCAACATGCCGCTCCTTACCCCTTTAGGTGCGCAAGATTATGTCTGTAAGTTTGTCGATATATACGAGGGACCGACACCAGAGGGCGGTAAATACTGGCGATATAGTGCAACGCTGGAATTATGGGAGCGTCCAATCCTTCCGCCTGGCTGGGCCGAGTTCCCTGACTTCATTGTGAACAGCGATATTCTTGATCTTGCAGTTAACAGGGAGTGGCCTGAAGCATGACAAGACTTAACAGGCTCTATGCCAGCAGCGGGCCAGAGGTGATCATTGAAACGCTGCAGATCACCGTTGGCTCAGATGTTCACTACCTGTGCCAGGGGTATGAGGATATTACGGCGACGACAGAGAGCGGCAATACCGTAACGTTTACCGCCTGCGCGATTGACATTGCGCTGCCGGCGCGCAACGCGGACGGTACGCAAGATTTGAAATTTGCCCTGTGCAATGTTGATGGTGTTGTGTCCACGACGATCCGCAATGCCCTGGCTAACAGGTTATCTGCATCGCTGACATACCGCAGTTTTATCTCCACGGATTTAGCCGCGCCTGCGGCGGTACCGTATACGCTGAAAATCAAGTCGGGTTACTGGACGGCAACAGAGGTTCAGATCACCGCGGGCTATATGAATGTCCTTGATATGGCCTGGCCGCGTTACCGCTACACGCTTCCTGTCTTCCCCGGACTACGTTATATCAGCTAAGGAATCCATCATGTTTAACCCTGATAAATACCTTTCAGTCACCTGGCTGAAGGGCGGGCGCTCATGGCCGGATCTCGACTGCTTTGGCATTGTGAACGAGATACGCCGCGATTTGGGCTTGCCTCTCTGGCCTGATTTTGCCGGGGTCACGAAAGACGACGGCGGCCTCGACCGGGAGGCGCGTCAAATGATGCTTACCCTGGAGCGCTGCGACCCCTGCGAAGGGGCTGGCGTAGCTTGCTATTCCGGCTCAGCCGTGACCCATGTGGGGATTGTCGTCAGTATTGATGGCCTGCTGCATGTGGCGGAATGCAATCCAGGCTCTAACGTAACATTTCTGCCGTTAGCGAGGTTTAAACGGCGCTTTGTCAAAGTGGAGTTCTGGCAATGACCATTCGTTTTTACCCATCCCGGCTTCCCGGTGAACCTCTCGAAACGCATGAGCATGGCGTAACCAGCCTTCGTAACTGGCTGGCGGTGAATGTTGACGGTTACGAGGATCGGGATGTGCCGCCGCTAACCATCGAGGTTGACGGTCTGTCCATTCCACCCGGCGAGTGGGCTACTTGCGTGATCCACCCTGAAAGTGATGTCCGGCTTTATCCGGTGCCCTTCGGGCTGGAGGCCGCCACCATCGCGTGGATTGGTGTCGGTATCTCCGTTGCCGCAGCAGCCTATTCGCTGTTTATGATGAGCAGTATCGATACGGGGGGCTATACATCATCCACAGGGCGCAGTCTCGACCTGAACCCGGCGAAGGCAAATACCGCAAAGCTGGGTGATCCGATTCGCGAGGTTTTTGGCCGGGTGCGTATCTACCCTGATTATGTGGTCCAGCCTGTGACCCGGTTCGATGCTGCTGATCCGACGAAAATGTGCGTCCAGATGCTGCTGTGTCTCGGTGTCGGTGAACTGATTTATACCAATGGCGATGTCCGGGTTGGCAGTACGCCAGCTTCAACGCTGCCGGGATTCAGCATCACCCATTTTCCGCCCGGCGCGGATGTTTCCGGCGATGAGCGCAGCGAGAACTGGTTCAACTCGACAGAGGTCGGTGGAACATCAAGCGGAACAGGGCTGGACATGGCCCAGACCTCGCCTGATTCCGACGATATTATCGCTGACAGTATGACGGTTTCTGGTGCATCCGTAACCTTTACAGGTCTTGATACGGATGATGGTGACGATGACGACGAGGATGATAATTCTCTCCCCGACAGCTGGGTTACGGGGGCCATAGTTGAAATTAAGGCACCGACAAATTATCTGATCTCCACCTCTTCTGGTTACAGTGTTTTTGCCAGCTCGTTGCTTACCGAACTTGCTCCCGTAGCGGGTATGCCGGTGACGCTGAGTTTCAACAGTGTCGATTATGACCTCGTCATTGCGTCCTATACCCCGGGTCAGGAGGCGGTGCCTGGCGAGGGTGGCAGTGCAGCAAAAATTCAGGCCAGTGCGGCTCCCGTCACCTACGATTTTTCGATCAGCTCCAGTACGTTCATGATCACATGGCAGGGCACCACCTATACGGTGTCGCTGGTAGCGAACTACATCTCAATGTCGGGACTGCTGGCGGCCATCACCGAGGGGCTCACTGGCTCCGGCCTGGTCGCACGGGACAACGGCGGTACCGTACTGATAACCGAAGCGGCCAGTCCGTTCGTTGGTGGGGCAATCACATCTTCCTCGCTGCCTGCAGCCGTGTTCGGTGATGCCCCGGTTTACACCTCCGGCACGGCATCAACCGGCGGCAGCCCGG
>ERZ857984.482-NODE-482-length-48597-cov-4.786927_pt1 | contig 48597 bp, 49 predicted proteins | sample MGYA00519914_ERZ857984 | MGnify/ENA primary metagenome ERZ857984 (study PRJEB31778, sample SAMEA3449417) | human gut metagenome | biome: human gut; feature: human-associated habitat; material: faeces | place: United Kingdom | collected 2010/2012 ... | reverse complement strand
TTTTTTCTTTATAAAGAGAAATTTTTTATCTTATTTTTTATAGAATGTTTTCGATGAAATGATAAATTGATTGTCTACAAGGCAAAATCGAACCGCACCTATACCAACCTGAAACACTTTATATGAAGTAACTAAATTCTTTAACAAGATAGTTTATTTATTAGAAAAGCAAAAACAATTTGGTGAGATAAAAGATTATAAATAGAAAAATAGAAGCATCTGCACTAAGTGTGGGTAGAAATCATCTAAGCTCGCTCCATGCAGATAAATTCTGACCCCGATACGTCAAAAAATCATGCCTTTTTTCCAGAAAAAAAGGGCCGGAAATGCCCAAAATCGTTTCAAAATCATCCTTGTTTTCAACCTGTTTTCAATTTTTCCCTTTTCTCTCCCTTTTGAGGCCCTTTACATAGCCGATATCCATTCTTGGCTATGGGAAAGGAGCAGAAATGAAGAAAGAATGTAAAGTGATCGCCATCGCCAATCAGAAAGGCGGTGTCGGCAAGACCACGACAACGGTCAACCTCGGAGTCGGTCTGGCTAATGAAGGCTTTAAAGTCCTTCTGGTCGACTTTGACCCGCAGGGCGACATGACCACATGTCTCGGCATACGAAATGCCGATGATCTTGGCAATACTATTTCAACACTGATGGTCGATATTTTCAAAACTGGGAATACCGATTTTTCGAAAGCCTTGCTTCATCACGAAGAAGGCGTGGACTTTTTGCCAAGCAACATCGACCTGGCCGATCTTGAAATGCAGATGGTCAGCGCGCTCAACCGCGAGAATATCTTAAAGAATACGCTGTCGGGCATCAAAAAGTATTACGACTTTATCCTGATCGACTGTCCGCCTTCTTTGGGTATGCTGTCGATCAATGCCCTCTCGGCAGCCGATGAAGTTCTCATCCCGGTGCAGTCGCAATATCTTCCGGCCAAAGGCATGACCAAACTGATCGAAACGATCCGTAAGGTCAAAAACCAGATCAACAAGGATCTCCATATTGCCGGCATCGTGATGACGATGGCCCAGAAGAACACCAACATCACAAGATCGACCATCGACTTTGTGAAGGAAAACTTTGGGGACAATATCCATGTGTTCGATACCGTTATCCCCTACGGCGTAAAATCTTCGGAAGCGCAGATCTTAGGAAAAAGCATCTATTCAAACTTCAAGGGAAGCAAGACGGCCGTTGCCTACAAGGAACTCTCTGATGAGATCATCAAAAGGCACAGGGAACTGGCAAAAGCTTCTCATGAAAGGTAAGGGGGCGATGACATGAGCAAACTCAATCTGGGACTTCCTGGCTATCAGTCCATGTTTGAATCGACTGATAAAGCTGACAGCGAACAAACAGAAACCATCCAGGATATCGAAATCGATACCATCAGCGACTTCAAGGATCATCCCTTCCATATCAATCTGGATGAAGACATGGTCAAGCTGATCGAAAGCATTGAAGTCAACGGACAGCTGATGCCGGTGCTGGTAAGGCCGTCAAAAAACGGATACGAAATGATATCCGGGCACAGGCGCAAATACGCCATGCAAAAGCTCGGTTATCAGAAAGTAAAGGCGATCGTTAAAAATCTCAATGATGATGAAGCAATCATTCTGATGGTCGATTCCAACATCCAAAGAGAACATATCAGCCTGACCGAAAAAGGCTATGCCTATAAGATGCGTCTTAATGCGATGAATCATCAAGGAAAAGCCCTGCTTGAAGCATCAACTTCCAGCTCGTCCCAAGTTGGGACGAAATACAACAAGCAGCGATCTGATGCCCTACTAGCCGAAATTGTCGGAGAAAGCCGAAACCAGATCCAGCGCTATATCCGGCTGACGCATCTCATCGAACCGCTGCAGCAGATGGTGGACGGAGTACATCCTGACGGCTACAAAATGGCTTTCAATCCGGCGGTCGAGATATCCTTCTTAACAAAAGAAGAACAGTATGATCTTCTTGCCTGCATCGAAGAGCTAGTTGCCACACCTTCTTTGGTACAGGCGCAGCATTTCAAAGCTGCCAGCAAGGAAGGTACTTTGAGCATCGACTACATCCGCGGCGCACTGTCGGTAGAAAAGCCCAATCAAAGTGAAAGAAGCTACGTAAAATGGTCAAAATACGATAAGTATTTTCCTAAAAGCTATACCAGCGAGCAGAAAGACCGGGTGGTGGAAGAGCTTTTGACAAGTTGGGCAAGAAAACGGCAAAAGGAAAATGTCAGATAGAACTCGAAAAAGGATATTTTCAGTCTCTTTCTGTCCCCTTGCGTTTCCCCTTTGAATCCCCTTTTACCAACCGAAAGGAATCAAACCAGTTAAGCTTACACACTGTGAGTCCTGAATTTGCAGATTCGCTATCTGAGACTTAAAAACTTATGCTTAAGAAAAGAATGGAGATAAAACGTATGTTTAAGAAAGTATGTGTAATTCTGACAAGTCTTTGTTTACTGACAGCATGCAGCGTAAATGAAGATCTCGTCAAAGACAAAGAAGCCAAAACCAAAGATGAGAAGACAAGCGAAGTGAGTAAAAATACCACTTCCAAAGTTTCTGAAGAAAAGAAAGAAAAAGAAAGCTTCAAGTCTTCTGATGAATCTTCTTCAAAGAAAGAAACTTCAAAACAAAATGAAGCTCCTGTTCAAAAGAAAGTGGATGCATCTGCTTTAAACAAAGAAACATCAAACAAAACAGCAGTGGCAAAAAGCGAATCAGCACCGGTTAAAGAAGAAACATCCAGTGATTCTTCCATTTCTGCTCCGCCAGAAAATGAAGTTACGCAAACACAGCCGCAACCAGCACCATCTGTACCAAGCACTCCGCCAGCTGCCTGTCCGGGAGGATTTGATCCAAGTCTTCCCTGTGACTTCATTTCGGATGGCAATGTTTACTTCGCTACATTTCAAAGCGAAAGCGAAGCCTTTGCACAAGGCCAGTATTATCTGGATCAGATTATGTATATTGGCCAGCAGGAGGTCACCAATTACTCCGTTCAGCCCGTTTATCGAAACGATCAGGCCATTGCCTACTATGGGCTGAATCTTTGGAGCAACGGTGTGATGATTTATTAATTCATATTTTGGAACTCGAATCGAGTTCCTTTTATTTTGCGAAAAAAGAAAGGACAAGAACATGAAAGACAAACTAAAGAAGCTCTTCAACACATTTCTGACGATGCTGTTGTTATGCACTTCTCTAGGTTCCAATGTAACATCAGTCTATGCCATGGAAAACGATATCGATCACAGTGAATCGACCGATGAGATCGTTGAACTTGGCTATGCCAAAGATATCTTTGGAACTTCAAACCAAAATGCCAGAAGCACACCGGCCATCGGTGAATGGTATGCCTATGTCGATATGCCAGGCTCTCCCTATGGTTATGACATCATTGCTCATCTGACGATTGACGGGCAAACGGTATTCTGTCTGGAACCGATGCGCCTATTCAATACATCCGGTGAATACCCGATCGATACCGTCTTCTGGCAAAACCTGTCGGAACCACAAAGACAGGCCATTTGGGAAATCAACTATTACGGTTACAGCTATCCCGGTCATCAAAACGGACGATACTATGCAGCAACCCAGCTTCTGATCTGGGAAGTTGTCGACAAGATGTACAGTCCAATGACACCGGACGGCAGTACACCTCTTGATCTCTCGGCTGAAATCAACGAGATCAACCGTTTAAGAAGCCAGCCGCAGGGACGCCCGTCATTTGCCAACAGCACCATCAAAACAGGACTTAATACTCCGGTCACTTTGACCGATACCAAAGGAACCTTGGGAAACTATACGATCACTTCCGGAAACGGCGTTAAGGTCAGTGCCTCCGGAAATAATCTGACTGCTACGATTACTTCAGAAAACTATGACAATACGATCACCTTTGACCGTACTTTAGGAGCCCGTGATGTCTTTGTCATCTATGGATCCAATTCCGATCAAAGAGTTATCTATATGGCAAAACGAAGCGATCCGACCCCTAACTTCAAACTCAATTTCGAATTGCTTTATGCCGATATCGAAGTTGAAAAGCAGGATGTGGAAACCGGTGCAAATCCGCAAGGCGATGCCATCTTCAACGGGGCAGCCTTTACAATCTCCGATATGGATGGAAATGTGCTTGAAACCATCAAAACAAACGGATCAAAAGCTGTCTCCAAGAAATATCCGGTTGGAACCAGCTACAAAGTATGCGAAGTCTCACCGCCTGAAGGATATCTTGAAAACGATGCCTGTCAGACCGTGAAACTGGAATACTCTGGCGAAACAACGCCGGTCCGCTTTTCTACTGTTTATACCGATAAAGTCATCAAAGGAAAGATCAGTCTGATGAAATCGGTTGATCATGAAGATGATGAGGATTACGGATCCATTATTCAGCATCCCGGCAAGGACTTTGTATTTGATATCTATCTCAAATCAAGCGGTGAAAAAGTTGCAACTTTGACCACCGATGAAGATGGATGTGCGACATCCGGTTATCTTCCTTACGGAACCTACATCGTAAAAGAACAAGCAAAGGAAGGTTTTGATACGCTGGATTCCTTTGAAGTAAAGATCGATGAAAACGACAAGACCTATTACTACAACATTTTCAACGATACTTTAAAAGCTGAACTTACGATCTACAAGATCGATGCCGAAACCGGAAACAAGATCCCGGCTTCCGATGTCGAATTCAAAATCAAAGACAGCGAAGGAAACTTCATTACACAAACCGTTAATTATCCGACTAAATATGAGACCGATGTCTTTAAAACAGATGAAACCGGATCTGTTCATCTTCCGGAACCTTTGGTATATGGCAATTACTCCATTGTAGAGATCAAAGCACCTTACGGTTATGTGCTGGAAGATGAAGAAATTCCTTTAAATGTTGATGGTACAAGTACCGAGATCTTCATCGACTTTGAAAACAGCCCGCAAAAAGGTCAGATCTCCATTGAAAAATATGGCGAACAGTTCACTAGAGCTGATTTTAGAGCAACAGAATACGGCGTGATGTATTCCCCGATCTATGAAAATACCTTCCTTGAAGGTGTTACCTATGAAATCAAGGCAAAAGAAGGTATCATCGGTGAAGAAGGAACGGTATGGTATGAAAAAGGCGAAATCGTAGATACGATCACAACCGATAAAAACGGCGAAACAAAATCCAAGCTTCTGCCTTTAGGATCTTATACGCTTGAAGAAACTGAAACCGTTGAAGGTTATGTTTTGGATCCGACTGTATATGATGTAGAGATCGAATACGAAGGACAGACCGTTGAAGTTGTATCCAAGCATTTCACAATGAATAATGAACGTCAAAAGCTGGATCTTGAGGTCACTAAAACTTTTGAAGATGAAGATCCGGATGCTTACAAAGATGTTATCTTTGGAATCTATTCTGAAGATGACATTCAGGTTGGCGATACGGTAGAAATTCCTGAAGACGGGCTTGTCGGCATCTTAACGCTTGATGAAAACGGCAAGAATAAAGAACAGTACGATCTTCCAGTCGGTGATTACTACATCAAGGAACTTGAAACCAATGTCGGTTATGTTCTGGATGAAGAAGAACATCCATTTACTTTCGAATATACAGATGACACTTCTGAATCGCATGCCCATGTAGAACTGGAAGAAATCGAAAACATGAAGCGTCGCATCGATCTTGAAGTCAAAAAGGTTGATAAAGACAATCATGACATTCTGTTAAACGGAGCTGTATTTGAAGTCATCGACAAGACTGCAAATACAAATCTTGGAATTGCAGTTTCCGGTAAACTGGCGATCAAAGGAAATGAAGTCAATGAAGAATATGAAATTGCCACAGATGAAGACTTCAAAGACATCGTGACAACCGCCAAAACCAACGATGCAAAAGAAATCATCCTGGATCTTGAAGACGGAACCTACTATTCCCGTAAAGTCGGATCTGAAGAAGTAAAGAAACACATCGTCAAAGCTGGATATGCCGTTTTAGCGGACGCCGTTTATGGTCATGAATATGAATTCAAGGAAATCGAAGCGCCTTCTTCTTATGAACTGAACGAAGAACCGCTTTTGATGGATATCATTGTCGACAAAGACAAAGATACGATCACCTATGTTTTCTATAACGACCGTATCGAAGTGCCGAATACAGGAGTTTGATCATGAAATACAAAAAACGAATCGCATTATTATCCCTCGTTGCCCTTTTGGGCATTGGAGTAGGAGCTTATCTTTTCTTTCATCAAGAGAAGAAAGCTTATGATTATTCCGAGTTTTATGTAGCTACCGATAAAGAAGAAACCATTACAAAGAAGGAGCCTGGTCTTGAAGATCAGGTTCTTTCTTTAGATCTTTTAAAAAAGAGAAACAAAGATATCGTCGGAATCATTGAATTTGATGACCGGATGATATATGAACCGATTGTTCAGGCTCCGGATAACAACTATTATGTTCGAAGAAATATCGACTTGAACTATGCAAGTGCCGGAATTCCTTTTGTTTCAGGAGACGGCAACATCAATTCAACCAATGTGGTTGTATACGGACACTCCAGCACCGAAGACAACATTATCTTTACCCCGCTCATGAACTATCTGAACAAGAGTTTTTACAATGCGCATCCAGCCTTTTATTTCATCACAGATACAGAAACTAGAGAATATCAGATCGTCTCGGTTTTAAATATCGACTTGAATGACCGGAATGATTCTTTGGAATTTTCCAAAACGGAATGGCGAAATAAGGATTCCTATTCGTCTTTTCTTGAAAGCATCAAAAAAGACGCGCTGTATGATACCGGAACTGACGTATCGTCTGATGATAAACTGATGACCTTGGTGACCTGTGATACAAGAGATGGCAACAAACGGGTTGTGATCATCGCAAAGGAAGTGACAAACCATGAAATGCAATGAAGATTTCTTAAAGTGCATCAGATCTTTAAAATCCTCCGAATACAAGAATTATGTCATTTCCTATGCACTTAAAAAGGATGACACTCTTAAGTTTCTGGCTTATGACCGGATCAATCAGGAATCCATCATTGAGGTTGTTATCGGAAATAAGACTGAATTCAACATTGTGCAGGACTGGGACTTTAACATTGATGATTATCTCTTTTATGATCTTGAGAATGGATATTCTCTGGTTTATATGCCGCCGATGGAGCATTACAATGTATGGCAGGTCATCTATCAAGAAAATGAAGACTTCAATCAATATGAAGGTATGCAGCTATATTTAAAATACTGCAAGGAAAACGGCATTGATAAAGATCTGATCAAGTCGCTAGGCTTGTTTGAATTTGATGTTATGCCGCTTTATGTTGAAAAGAACATCAATTATGTAATTATTGATGAATTCACAGTCAATGATCAATCCATCGTATTAGGCCACAACAAAGACAGCATGAATCCTTATGTTACCTGGAAAACAGATAAAATCAGAAGTCGAGGCTACGATCTGGGACATTACTTCATTGAGTATGAAGATGCCGCCAAGGATTTCATCTCAAGATCCAACCTTCTATATGAAAATCAGAGATCCATGAAAAGAGAAAATCTGAAAGTCAGAAGAATAGAGGAGGCATGCCGATGAGAACTCCGGAACAGGAAAGAGTATTAAATGCTTCATACGAAGTAATTAAGCTCTTTAACAAGAAAGTTTTGTTTACCAGTGAACGCATTCGTGATTCAGATCTGCCCAAAGGCATCTATAAATACGAAGTCCGTCATGATGATGAGTGCCAGGGAATCATGTGCGAAATTGCCAAACGGATTTTCGTAAATCACTGGGGTACAATCTTATCTAAAGAAGAAATCGATCTAGGCCCTAATGGTTTTCGCCTTATTGATGAAGATAACGATGTAAAATGGTTAAATTTAGAAGTAAAAAAGCTTAAAGATTATCTAAACCACTGTTGCCATAAAAAATCTTTGTTACGTTAATAGTGTCATTTTCTTTGCTATAATAAATCCATCAATAACAATTAATTTGTAGAGGTGGTCTTTTATGGGAGAAAAATACTATAAACCTATAATGAAAAAAGGAGATCATTTAGTTTCTTCCAAAGATAATCCCAATAGAGTAAGAGGATTATCCAGAGATAAGAATAATAAAAATCCCGATATTCCTGAATGGGAAGAAGTAGATGAAGAAGAACTGATAGAATCATTGCGCGATGATTATTATGAATTTAATCATTATAATGAATATGATGATTATGATGATTATGATAATTATCAATATACTAATCGTCTTACGCCAGAAGAAGAAAAAATTGCACAAGCTATTGGGGAAGTATTAGCTGCAGCAACAATCTCTTTAGTAAAAAGTACAGTTGTTCCTTGGGTAAAAGAAAGCGCTTGGCCTTGGATAAAATCCACAGGAAAAAAAGTTAAATCAAAAATAAGGATTAAGAAAAGAAAAACAAATAAAACCAAGCAACCTACACAAATAGTTGCTACTTCGAAGCTATCCAATGCTTCCGAAATATCTACTGATATCGATATTCAATTGGAAGAAACTTATTCAAGTATAAGTGAAGAAGAGATAAAAGCTCATTTGCTTAATATTATTTATCATATGTTCGCAATTGTCAGAGAAATACAAGCAATTACCAATGCCCGAGTAAAAAAAGACAGCGAAACCGATGAGGAATATCTAGAAGCTAAAAAACAATCAGAGTATTTTTTGCTTTCAAAAGTTAAATTAAATTTAGATAATCTGCTATCAAAAAACTCACAAAATATTGATATGGATTTAGCAAAAAACATATTCAATTTAACTGGTGGAGGAATCTATATAGGCGATGAATATGCTCCGGTAGAAATTGAAAAAATTAAATATTCTATTTCCAATAATACACATTAATTAATTTCCCAAACGACCATTTTTAAAGCAATGGTCGTTTTTATATATTCTAAAACTAAAGAAAGGAAGTGAATAAATGAATCAAGAGGAACGATTAAAAGAACTATTTTCTGCCATTGAAGAAGGAGTCAAAAATGTGTATTCTTCAGAGAATTACAAACAGTATTTGTCATTCTTATCGAAATTTCACAGCTACTCCTTCAACAATACGATTTTGATTTTGAATCAGAAGCCAGATGCCTCTTTGATTGCCGGATATACTGCGTGGCGCAAGAATTTTAACCGGCATGTCGATAAAGGTGCCAAGGCTATCAAGATACTGGCTCCCTATCAGGAAGAAGTCACAAGAACCGTTGAAAAGAAAGATCCGGAAGGAAAAACCTTAACTGATGCTGCCGGCAATGTCCTTACGGAGGAAAAACAGTTTTCTATCACCCGTTTTAGAGCTGTCAATGTTTTTGATATATCACAGACATCCGGTGAACCCTTGCCTACTTTAGCTAAAAGACTTGAAGGAACAAGTTATGATGCTGAGGCTTTGATTCAAACTATCGAAAACTTATCTGAAACACCTATCAAATATGCATCTTTAGAAAATGATGCATTTTTGCAAAAAGGTGCCTATGGTTATTTCAACCCAAAAGAAAATATCATTGTCATAAGAGACGATATTTCAACCAATCAAAAAGCCAAAACATTGGCTCATGAGTATGCTCACAGCATCATGCATAAACAGAATAACAAAGAGCAGCAGATGATTGAAATTGAAGCCGAGTCCATGGCTTATGTGTTATGCGATCACTTTGGAATCGATACCCGTGAATACAGTTTTGGTTATATCGCCAATTATGCCAATCAGGATTATGATGTGTTGAAATCATCTTTGTTGAATATCAAAGACTATGCACACGAATACATCTCATTGCTGGAACCGGAATTTCTAAAAAATCGAGAAAGGATCATGTTAGAAAATAAATATCTATCCCCTGTCGAACTGGAAGCTTACGCCAGTTCTTTTATTTTGGATCTTGAAAAAATGCATGCCGATTCTCCCGTCCATAATCTTCTTTCTGATTATCCAAATGCAAAAGATCAGATGCTGACAATTCAAGATATCAATGCCGATTATGCCAAAAGCATACAAGACAAATATCCCGGAACTTTTGAGCTTTACGCAAGCGACAAAGTCTTTCGATCAAACATTGATCAAACCATTCTGGATCATGTTTATTTAAACAAGCCAGACAGTCATCCTTTTATCGAAAACTCTATTGAAAGAAAGAATTATGACCTTTTAGAAAATATAGCCGGACCTATCTTCGGTGAAGATGTTTATTATCTCAAATACACATCAAAAGGGATGCTTGATCTCAACATCGAAAAAATCTATGACGATCGCATCGCCATGTCTCATTACTATGAACAAAACGGAGATCTTATGGCCGATCCGGATATTGAAATCAGCGTAGACAAAGATAACAAGTTGCTGATTCCAAAAACATATCAGCTGGACACTTTAGGAATCTATCAGGATGAATTATCTAACCCGAAACTTGGAGATGAATTGAATGGATTTCTCACAACCTGGATCAGCAACATCAAAGATCAGCACTATCAGCTAAGCGAAGTTCGATCCGATAAATTCTGCTATGACGAAAAATCGAACTTTAAAGACCTTCAGCGCTTCTGCAAAGAAAACAATATGAATCACATGGCACCAAAAAGAAAGGAACTTGAACGATGACACAAATTCGAAAATCCGATATTGCCAAAATCAAAGAACTTGATCTTCTGACCTATTTTAAAAACTATGGACCAGATGAGCTGATCCGCAACGGGCTAAATGAATCTTATTATCTAAGGCATCATGATTCACTGAAATTATCGAATGGAATGTGGTACTGGTGGTCAAGAGGAATCGGCGGGAAAACCGCTCTTGATTATCTGATCAAAGTGGAGGGCTTTACCTTTAAAGATGCAGCCATTTATTTAAAAGATTTAATCCAAAATCACCCGCCAACAAAATACTATCCTTCAAGAAAACCAAATCTTCCCTTCCGGCTTCCAGAAAGAAACGATAGCGAATATAAAGTGTTTGATTATCTAGTGAACGAACGATGCATCGATCCAAATCTGGTCAAAGAACTAATCAAAAACGGAAAGCTGTATGAAGGAAAATTCACCCACGATGCGATCTTTGTCGGCTTTGACGAAGATCACATTCCCCGCTTCGCCTGTCGAAGATCTACCGTAACCAATCACAAGCAAGATTGTCTTGGCAGCAATAAGGAATATAGCTTCAACATTTCCAAAAGCGATAATGAAGTGCTTCATGTTTTTGAATCAGCCATTGATCTTTTATCGTTTATATCCATTGCCATGATGTATGACATAGATTATTCATCTGCCAGCTATCTTTCCTTATCCGGAATCAGCAGTAATGATCAACGTATTCCTATAGCTTTGATGAGTTATCTGGATCGGCACCCTTGCATTAACCACATCGTACTGCATCTCGATAATGATCCAGCAGGAAGATCATCCTCCTCTTCTATCATTCAGGCTTTGCAAAATCGCTATGACATCAAAGACAAACCTCCTCAAGAAGGAAAAGATGTCAACGATTACTTAAAAATCTTAAAGAAATTTTAGGATTTTTATATTTTCAAACGTATAAGTATATAAAGGAGATTTTTAGAATATGAACAAATACACAATTGATGAAGAATTAAGACAAGTAGAAAGATTAAGAGAACAGTATCCTCCAGGGACAAGGATCCAATGCATCCAAATGGATGATCCTTATCATGCCGTTGCCCCAGGTTCCATCGGCACAGTTGATCATGTAGATGATGCCGGTACGATCCACATGTCTTGGGAGAATGGATCAAGCCTTGGATTGATTCCCGGTGAAGATCGTTTCAAAATTATCGGAAGATCGGAACACAATAAATCGAAAGGTCAGGAACGCTGATGTATAAAGAAGTTCTTCATAACATTTCGATCTTTGAAAAGAAGAAATCCAGAAATCAGGATCGTATCAAAACGCTGGAAAAAGAAAACAGCAGGTTATCCGATGAACTCAAGAAACTCTATAATCTCAAAAACCAATTTGAGAAATTGAATACAGAAGCATCCAATCTGATCATCACTAAAAAGGAGTCTTCAGCAAAAGAAAATTAAAAAAATATCATTCGGTCATTTTTCGGTAATGTATTTTCTCTATGATCAAGATTGTAAAGGAGGACTTCTAAATGAAAAAGAACTTTTATAGTACAGAAGAAATACTGGAAATGCTGGAAAACATGAACGATGATTCAGAAAACGAGGAGCAGACAAAAGAAGAATTCGACATCCTGATGGATGAAGTATTTGCCTTTGTAATGGACATGGCTAAAGAAAAACTGGCCTCGCCTGGTGATGAGATTCATCTATCCTATCGGGTACAGGTCATCAAAAACAAAGAGCAATTTTCTATGTCTAAAATTGTAGCAAGCACTGAATAATGGCCCCACCATTATTCGAATATCTTAGGGGATACCCCTAAAACCCCGTTTTGTACAAGTGATTAGCACTGCAAAATACTGTATAATCACTATATATAACCACTAACTTAGGAGATGATAAAATGGCAAACGACATTGTAATATTTAAAAACGGTGAACTGGAATTACAAGTAAATGTTAGTCCGGATCTTGAGACTGTATGGCTAAACCGTGATCAAATGAGCGATTTATTTGATCGTGATATTAAAACGATTGGCAAACATATCTCTAATATCTTTAAAGAAGGCGAACTAGATAAAGAAGTGGTTGTCGCAAAATTTGCGACAACCACCAAGCATGGCGCAATAAAAGGAAAAACACAAACAAAAAATGTCGAATTCTATAATCTCGATGTCATCATTTCTGTCGGCTATCGAGTTAAATCACAAAGAGGCATCGCATTTAGAAAATGGGCCACCTCGATCTTAAAAGACTACATGATCAAAGGGTATGCCGTTAATGAGAAACGATTAGAGATCCTAAACAAAACCATTGATATACAGACAAAAATGTTGGCATCTACTTTAGAATTAGACGAAAGTGAAGTATTGAATGTCATAGAAGCTTATCAAAATGCTTTGTCATTACTCGATGATTATGATCATGGTTCCTTGTCAAAACCAAAAGGAACTGATTCAATTTATCGCCTGACCTATGAAGAATGTCGAAAACTGATTGATAAGATGAAATTTGAGTCGGCTGTTTTTGGTGTCGAAAAAGAAGAAGGAAAGCTCAATGGTATTTTAGCGGCCGTCTATCAAAATGTGTTTGGTCAAGAACTCTATCCAAGCATTGAAGAAAAGGCCGCCAATCTTCTTTACTTCCTTATTAAAGACCATCCTTTTGCCGATGGCTGTAAACGCATCGGTGCGACGATCTTTTTGGAATTCTTAAATAAGAACCATCATCTGATCATTGATGGAAAACAGGTCATCTCGGATAGCGCCTTAGTGGCAATCACATTGATGATTGCTGAGTCAAGACCAGAAGAGAAAGAAACGATGGTCAAGCTAGTCATGAATTTCTTATCAAAACAGAAAACTCACGACTAAATGAAATTAAGTCGTGAGTTAATCGTGAGTTAGTCGTGAGTCGAATGACAGTAATAATGCATTTCGATGAAACGGAATTGATCAAATGTAACGCATTGACTAAAATATCCTTCAATATAATCAGGGGTTTTCTATGCGTTTTCTCAAAAAGAGTGCGCGAAAAAAGTGCCAGAAAAAAGTGCCGGAAAAAAGTACCAGAAAACCGGAATTTCCAGCGGAAAAACCGAAAAAACATCCAATACATTCAACAAACCAACAGTCAAAAACGATTGTTGGTTTTTCTTATGGAGGAAAACATGAATCGAACAAAAGAAATAAAGATCCGTCTTGATGAAATGGAACTAATCAAATTAAACGCTTTGACTAAAGAGAGCGGAAGATCTAGGGAATCTTATCTTCGATCTTTAATCAATGGCATCGTTCCCTGCAACAAACCAAGCAAGGAATATCTAGAAGTCTTAAGCGAGCTAAGACACATCGGCACCAATATGAATCAGATTGCCCGCGTTGCCAATAAGTCGTCCTATATTGACTACAAAAAGTATTCCGATAATGTCGATCTGCTTTTTAAAGATATCGCAAAGATACGCGTTATTGCCTCGCAAGGAAAGCCGATTTATAAGAAAGAATAGTTATGGCAATTACCGCAATTTGGGATATCAAAGACAGTTTGAAACGTGTCATCAATTATGCTGCCAACAAAGAAAAAACAGAGATTGAAAATGATGATCTGATGAACAGCATCCAATATATCTCGCACGATGTTAAAACGGAAGACAAACAATATGTCACCGGCATCAACTGTTCTTTGAAGACAGCATATGATGAAATGACAGCTACCAAAAGAAACTTCGGCAAGGAATCAGGGATACTTGCCTTTCATGCTATTCAGGCTTTTATGCCAGGCGAAATCACTCCGGAAAAAGCCCATGAGATCGGGATCGAACTGGCCAACAAACTGTGGGGCAATCGCTTTGAAGTAATCGTTGCGACACATACCGACAAGAAGCATATCCACTCGCACTTTATCATCAACTCGGTCTCCTTTGTTGACGGCAAAAGATATTACGACAACAAGAAGACCTATTATGAATTCCAGAAAACATCCGATCAGTTATGCCTTGAACATGGTCTTTCTGTTATCACACCAAAAGGCAAAAAAGAGCCTTATGCTTTGTGGTATGCCAAGAAAAATGACAAACCTACCAATCGTTCTGTAATTGCTCAAGATGTAGAAATCGCTTTGGAATCATCTTTGACAATGAATGATTTTATTAAAAACCTGTCGGATCTGGGATATCAGGTCAAACAAGGAAAGCATATGGCGATAAAGCCATCCTGGGCAAAAGCCTACTATCGCTTATATAAGCTTGATCAGGATAAATACAGTGATGAAAATTTAAAAGAAAGAATCTTGAATAACAACTTCATTTCCTTTAAAAGCTTTGCTCCGGCAAGATGCGATTATCATTCGGAAATCAAAAGACGGAAACTCAAAGGATTCAAGGCACTGTATTTTAAATATCTCTATTTATTTGGTGTTCTTCCCAAAGGCAAGCCAAGAAGAAGGTCGCATACAAGTCTTAAAAATGAATGGCAGTATCTTGATGAAATATCACGTGAGGCAACATTTATCGGAAGATACAACATCGAAACGATAGATGATCTAAATCGCAAGATCGATGAATTAAAAAGTCAAATCCATCAAAAATCAAAACAAAGATCTGCTTTGTATTACAAGAAAAAGCACTGTATTGAAGCCGATCAGGCATTAAAAATCGATCAGGATCGAAGAATTCTAAATGAACAAATCAAAGAACTCAGAAAGGAGCTGAAAACCTGTGTAAACATCAAGGAACGCTCTGCCCCAATGCAGAAAAAAGTAGATGCAATAGAAAAAGAAGAAGCGAAGAAAGGAGAAAGAAAAAATGTACGCTAGTGGTGATACAGCCGACCAGATGGTCAAAATGACTTTAGAAGGAATCGAAGTGGCCGCCAATATTACACTCAAGGCTGGCGGTGCTGCCGCCAAGTCGCTTGCCGCCACTCTCTATGCCATTCTTACCGATAAAAAGAAAGTAAAAGGCAAGACCCATTTAAACTCATTGCTTAAATCCGGCAAAGAATTAAAAGTTTTTGCGATACGGCATGAAGATCTCAAAATCTTCTGCGAGGAAGCCAAACGATACGGCATTCTCTATTCCGTCTTAAAAGAAAAGAATAACAAAGACGGGATTTGTGATGTGATGGTACGTGCAGAAGATGCATCCAAGATTTCCAGGATCGTTGACAAGTTTGAGCTTGCCAAGATCGATACTAAAGCAATCAAGGAAGCCATTCTGGCACAAAAGGATAACCCGATCAAAGACATTCCGGTTATGTCAAACGAGGAACATGACAAACTGGTCAATGAACTGATGAATGAAGTCAAAAACCCCGAAAAGGCTCGGAAGACGAAAAGCGACAGTCGGTCCGGGCCTTTTTCAAAGAGTGCAGTCGCTAAGGATAAACGCCCGTCTGTTAAAAAACAGCTGGCAGATATCAAAAATGAAAAAGCTAAAACACCAAAACCTAAATCGAAAACCAAGGTTAAGACTCCTAGAAAGAAGGTACGTTAATGGAAAAACAATATCCCCTGTCTAAAAAAGAATTTGCCGAAAAGATGAAGGAAAAGCGAAAGAAACTGTTCGATATTGCAGATCGTCAGCTTAAGATCACATGTACGTTGCCGGATAAATACCTGGAATTTCTTCATTTATTGGCAATCCATGGTTATGACATCACCAATACCCTTTTAATACAGGCTCAGCATCCTGATTCGGTGCTGTTGAAAGATGTGGCGCGTTTTAGAGAAGATGGTCTTTATATCAAAAAAGGCGAAAAAGGAATTGCCATTTTCCAGCCGGGAACCAGCTATCAAAGAAGAGATGGAAGCATCGGTATCAACTATAATGTCAAACACATTTTTGATATTACCCAAACATCTGCTGATGAAATTCCATCTCCTGTTGAATATGACAGATCTCAGCTTGCCTATGCCTTTTCTCATAAAGAAAAAGATGCCAACAAGCATACAGAAACCGGATTGACTCCGGATGAACAGCTTCTGAAACTGTTGGATCATTCTTGTCATAAAGAAGGCAGAAATCTGAAGGAACCATTTATTCTTTCGACTGAATATGCCATATGTCAGAAATACCATTTAAAATGCAATACCGGCTTTTCAAACGATTGTGTTGTCTCACTTAGTCAAATGGATAAACTTAGCCACAAGAAAACATTAAAATTGGTTAAACGTCTGTTTGATACAATCAACACCCGGATCGAGCATGGTCTTTATGTCTATGATCAAGAGGTAAACGGCAATGCTTAATGGAAAAGAAAGATACTCAATCGTAGTGGATGACCTTGAAAGAAGAATTATCGTTCAGGCACTATCGGATCTAAAAGACAAACAGAAAAGCGAAGGCAAAGAATATGAATTTCTGGATAATCTGATCATTAAGGCCTGCGATGCAAAGATGATCAAAGGACGCTACCGAACAGACAATGAAGAACGATAAAAACGAACAGAAAATTCTTATCGTCCTGGGATTGATTTTTGTTGTCTGGTTCGGGCTTTTGATTGCTCCTTATCTGGAACACGGATTATTGAATGTGCTGAAAAATCTCAACAAGATCACTCAAAATCCCTTCTCTTTCAGCTTTGGAAGTTATTCACTGCGCGGAGTCTTTATTTGCCTTGTTTTTTATATGATAGGAGTTGGAATTTATATGTCTACACGCAAAAACAAAAGACCACAGGAAGAATACGGTTCAGCCAAATGGGCAGATCCTAAAGCGGTCAACAAGATCTTTGCCAATAAGGATACTTATTACAACAAACTGTTTACGCAAAACGTAAGGATGGGACTTGATGTAAGAAGGTATCAGAAGAATCTGAACACTATCGTCATCGGAGGATCCGGGGCCGGAAAGACCAGATATTACGCCAAGCCCAATTTGATGCAATGTAATTCAAGTTTTGTGGTCTTGGATCCAAAAGGCGAGATTTTAAGAGATACCGGTCATCTTTTAGAAAAAGAAGGTTATGTGATTCGAGTCATCGATCTGATCGACATGACAAGAAGTCATTGCTACAACCCGTTTCACTATCTTCAAGGAGATAACGATATTTTAAAGCTCATCACCAATCTGATTCGAAACACCACTCCCAAAGGATCGCAAACCAATGATCCGTTCTGGGAAAAATCAGAGACAGCTTTGCTTCAGGCATTGATGCTGTATCTCTTTCATGAAGCGCCGGAAGAAGAACAAAACTTCTCGATGGTCATGGAGATGATTGCAGCAGCCGAGGTCAAGGAAGATGATGAAGATTATGAAAGTCCTCTCGACATTCTCTTTGAGCGCCTGGAAATGGCAAAGCCCGGCACACTGGCTTATAAACAATATCGAATCTTTAAACAGGCAGCAGGCAAAACCGCCAAATCCATACTGGTTTCGGTAGGCGTACGGCTTGCTGTCTTTAATTTGGATTCTTTGGCATCTCTGACTTCTTATGATGAACTAGAACTTGAAAAGATCGGCAATCGCAAGACTGCTCTTTTTGCCATCATACCGGATGATGATTCTACCTTTAACTTTTTGATCGGGATGTTATATACGCAGTTATTTCAAATGCTTTATTATCAGGCAAACGTGATCCATAACGGCTCTCTTCCTGTACCGGTCCACTTTATGATGGATGAATTTGCCAATGTTGCCTTGCCGGATGAATTCGATAAGCTCTTATCCACCATGCGATCCAAGGGAATATCGGTATCTATAATTCTGCAAAACCTGTCACAGTTAAAAGCCCTGTATAAAGATTCCTGGGAATCGATCACAGGCAACTGCGATGAGCTTTATTATCTAGGCGGCAATGAACAATCGACCCATAAATATATCAGTGAAGCTTTAGGAAAAGCGACTCTTGATACCAATACGTATGGCAAATCAACCGGACATTCCGGCAATTATTCAACCAATTATCAGCAGACCGGAAGAGAGCTCATGACACCGGATGAAGTCCGGCTTTTAGACAACAAATACGGCATCCTCATTATCAAAGGAGTAAGACCCATCTTGGATCTTAAATACGATTTGTTAAAACATCCGCGCATCAAAGAAACAACCGATGGCAAAGCCGAACCTTATCGCCACGGCGAGGTCAAATACAACATCGATAACTGGTATGATATCGAACTTTCTGATAATGAATACGAGTTATTGTCTAATGAAGAAATGGAAGAATATTTTAAACAAGAAGGAGAACAAACGAATGAAAAAACTCAATAAAAAAGCAAAAACAGCTCTATGCATCTACTCAACAGCCATCTTAAGCATGGCATTATTCGCAACCCCGGTATTTGCCGATGGCGATCCGGTTACCGTTGTAAATAACCTCAGTGATTTTATCTTCGGATTGATTCGAGCTGTCGGCATGATCCTATTAGGATTTGGCGTTGTTCAAATCGGTTTATCCTTAAAAAGTCATGATCCCTCACAAAGAGCCAACGGATTTATGACTTTAGCCGGTGGAGTCATCATTACCTTTGCCAAAGAGATACTGAATATCATTGTTGGATAGAGGTGATTCTGAATGGATGGAATCATCGACAATCTAACCAACGCCATACAGACCTGGAATGAGAAGATGGCCGAAATATGGCTTCTTCTCACCCAATCCCCGCAGGAATTTAAAGGAGGAGTCATATGGGAAGTCATTCAGAATATACACGGAGCTTTACAATCGATCGGAATTGCTTTATTAGTTCTGTTTTTTGTCTTTGGCATCGTTAAAACTTTGACCAACATGAATGAGATCAAAAGACCGGAACAGGCATTTAAACTCTTTGTCCGTTTTGCGATCGCCAGAGGAATCGTTGTTTACGGCATGGATCTGATGCTGGCAATATTTGATATCATTCAGGGAATCATATCAAACATTATGACAACGGCAGGACTTGGGGCGACATCAGAAACCGTCATCCCTCAAGAAATCATTGATGCTGTAGAAAATGTCGGATTCTTGGAATCCATACCATTATGGGCAGTCACCTTATTAGGCGGCATATTCATTACGATTCTGTCTTTTATCATGATCCTTACAGTCTATGGGCGATTCTTTAAACTCTACATTTATACGGCCATCTCCCCTATCCCACTTTCGGCATCGGCTGGCGAGGCTACCCAAAACATTGCATATACTTTTATGAAGTCATACGCCGGTGTTTGCCTTGAAGGAGCAATGATCGTACTGGCATGTGTGATCTTCTCAGCTTTTGCCTCAGCTCCGCCTGTCATTGATACCGATGCCAGTGCTGTCAGCATGCTATGGAGCTATATCGGCGAGATCGTATTTAATATGTTGATACTAGTTGGAACCGTTAAGATGAGCGATCGTTTGGTCAAAGATATGATGGGATTATAAAATAATCCGTACGTATTAAAATCGAATCAAATCGCATCACGAAATCGAATCAGTTTGATTCGATTGACCCGATTTTATGTAAAAAGGAGACGAAAAATGAACAAGAAACAAAATCTAATCAAATTACATCTGATCACAGGTGAAACTGTAGAAACTGTAGAAGAAGTCATTTCTCATGAAAGAAGTGATATTATTTCTCAATATGAGAACCCTAGATCTAAGACTATAAAAATAGTTGTTAAAGACGGCAATAATCTAGGAATCGCAACCATACCAATTGAACATATCCTTTATATTGATGTCATCTTCCTAAAAGAAGATGAACTTTGCGATTATATGGAGGCTTCTTTCTAGTATGGAAATCAAGATCAACAAAGAAATACGAAGCTACACCGAAAGCATCTTTTTCGGACTGTCCGTAAGGCAGTTCATTTATTCGGTTCTGGCTTGCGCTGTTGCAGTTCTTATTTATTTCAGTTTCATCAACACCTTTGGCATGGAAATCACCAGCTGGTTATGCATCTTGGGCGCTGCCCCTTTTGCAGCCATCGGTTTTATCAGTTATCAGTCGATGACGATGGAAAAGATCATTTATGAAGCTTTCCGATCATTGCTTCTTAAGAAGAGTGAACTGATCGATAAACCATTCAATTTATATTATGAATTGGCCAAACCAATCATCAGAAAGCAGATAAAGGAGAATACGAAAAGAAATGTTAAAAAGTCTAAGCAAATTCAAACGTCAAAATAAGGAAAAATTCAAGATTCCTCGATGTGTTCAAGATACCATCCCTATCGACAAGGTCTATAAGGATGGTATTTTTTCTGTCGGAAAGCGTTATTCCAAAACCTATATGTTCAGTGACATCAACTACTCTGATGCATCCGGAGAAGATAAAAAAGGCATCTTATTAGGATATGGCGAAATGCTCAATTCCCTTGATGCCTCTTGCACAGCCAAAATCACAATTCTTAACCGGAAAGTAGATCCGGAAGAAATATCAAACAAGATTCTGATCCATAAAGCAGATGATGAACTCAATGATCTAAGGCAAGCCTACAATGATCTGATCTTGGAAAATCTGGCTAAAAGTGACAATCTGATACAAGAAAAATACATTACTATTACTACTTTCAAGAACAATATTTCAGAAGCCAGAACCTTCTTTTCCAGGATCTCGCTTGAGCTCTCGTCCTACTTTGGCAAGATCGGATCCGACTGCAAAGAATTGACAACCAATGAAAGGCTCAAAATCCTTCATGATTTTTACCGCGATCCGTATGAACCTTTTGAATTTGATATCAATGATTCGACATATAAAGGACATTCCTTCAAAGAAAAGATCTGCCCGGACATGCCGAAATATGAGAAAAACTATTTTAAGTTCAACGAAAGATATGGGCGTGTATTGTATCTTGAAAACTATCCGCAATATCTGAAGGATAAATTTGTTGCCGAGATATGCGGTCTTAATAAAAATCTTGTCTATTCCATGGATATCTTAACGATACCAACCGATGAAGCGGTCAAAGAAGCCGAAAACAAACTTCTAGGCGTGAATACCAATATCACCAATTGGCAGCAGAGGCAAAATGCCAACAACAACTTCTCTGCCGTTATTCCTTATGATATGGAAAGCCAGCGCAAAGAATGTAAAGAATTCCTGGATGATCTGACACTTCGCGACCAAAAGATGCTTTTGTGTAACGTAACAGTTGTTCATATGGCCGATTCGAAAGAAGAACTGGATATGGATACCGAAACCATTCAATCCATTGCCAGGGCCAATTCCTGTGAACTTTCTACTTTATTCTTTGCTTCAAGACAACTGGATGGCTTAGTTACTGCCCTTCCTATCGGCATCAATCGTTTGGATATCTTTAGAACTTTGCTGACTGAAAGCGCCAGTGCCTTTGTCCCATTCAGAGCCCAGGAAGTCATGGATCCGGGAGGAATCTGGTATGGGCAGAACAAACTGACCAACAATTTGATCATCTGCGATAAAGCAGAACTGCAAAATCCAAATGCCTTCATCCTTGGTGTTCCAGGAGCCGGTAAGTCATTCCTGGCAAAAGAAGAGATTGAGTTTTATGCCTGTGCCACTAATGATGATATCCTCGTGTGTGATCCGGAAAACGAATATTCCAACATCATTAAAAAACTTGGTGGAGCTGTCATTGAGATTGCGGCCGGAAGTCCTGATCACATAAATGCCATGGATATGAGTGAAGGTTATGGTGATTCAGGCAATCCGATCGGTGATAAAAGCCAGTTTGTCATGTCTTTGTTTGAACAGTTAGACAACAATAAAAAAAGCATCACGCCGATCGATCGAAGCATTATTGACCGCTGCGTTTCGCTTGTCTATGAAGAAGCCAGAGAAACTAAAACAATCCCGACTTTAAAGACATTACGTTCCATGCTATTAAGACAGCCGGAAGTTGAAGCCAGATCGTTAGCTTTAAAACTCGAATTGTTTACAGACGGAAACCTCGATGCCTTTGCCCATGAAACCAATGTCGATGTTACGAACCGCATTATCTCTTATAACATCTTCAATCTAGGCAAGCAGCTTAAAACAATGGGACTTTTGGTCATTACCGATGCCATGATCAACCGTGTCAATGAAAACTGGCGCAAAGGCAAGCGAACCCACGTATTCATCGATGAGATCCATGTCATCTTTGAAAATGAAGAAAGTGCATCCTTCTTTGCCTCAGCCTGGCGGCAATTCCGTAAAAGAGATGCCTATCCTACCGGAATCACCCAGAACGTCAAATATCTGTTGGGATCCAAACAAGGAACATCGATGCTTTCAAACAGTGAATTCATCGTGATGCTCAACCAGTCACCAAATGATCGTGAAGATCTTGCTGAACTTCTAAAGATCAGCAAGGAACAGCAGGTCTATATTACCAATGCTCAATCTGGATGCGGACTGATCAAATACGGTGCTTCTTTGGTTCCCTTTGTCAACCGGATACCGGAAGACAATCTGATCTACCAAATGAATACTACCAAGCCATCCGATCGCAATATGGGATTCAATTCTCATAAAGAGTAGGTGATATCTTGGAAAATGCAATCAAAACCAGGGAAATCATCCATGATATCAAAACCAAGGATACAAGCGGACATCTGACTCATTTCATCAAAGATGCCGGTATACAGATCAAACCTAATGATATCGGCAATAAAGAAGAAATTTCTGCCGAAACAGGAGCGACAAATAATGTTCAAGGCACTCTTAAAAAGACAAGCGTTACAGCATTTGATCAGGCAAAGACATATACCAAAAATAAGATCAAAACCAAAAGAAAAAATGCGAAGATCTTAAAAGAAACAATAGTAGTTGACGATCCAATTCATTATTCATCTCCTGCTTCCAATTCATTCAAACAAAAGAAATACGCCAAACAAATGCGCCAGCTGAATATCGCCAAGCATAAACGCAAAGCAAAAGAAGCAAAGGAAGCCAAAACAGCAGCCGTTACTGTTAAAGACACGGGAATAAAAGTAATACGAACTACCTTTATCGCCGTGAAAAAAGCAGTGACGGCTTTTCCTTCTTTAGCATTAGCCGGATTAGGATTGATATTACTGCTGGTAATCGCGCTGTTCATCGGTGTATTCAGCGCCTTTTCATCAAGTTCCCTTATCCTTCCCGGCACTGCTTCTTTAAGCGAGGAAGTATTGGCGCATACCGAAACCATTGAGAAATATGCAGAAAAATATGAGATCGAAGATTATGTTGCCATATTGCAGGCTATTATGATGCAGGAATCAGGCGGTAAAGGAAATGATCCGATGCAGGCAAGCGAGAGCGGATTTAACGAGAAATATCCAAGAGTTCCAAATGGTATCACCGATCCGGAATATTCCATTGAAGTAGGAGTTAAAACATTTGCCGACTGCATCAAACAGGCAAAAGTAAAAGATCCTTTTGATACAGAAGGTATCTATCTCGCATTGCAAGGATACAACTATGGAAACGGCTATATATCATGGGCAATCACCAATTTTGGTGGCTATTCCAAAGCCAATGCCAAAGTCTTTTCCAATATGAAATGTGAAGAACTGGGAGTCAACGGCTATGGTGATCCAGACTATGTAGATCATGTCATGCACTATGTCGGTTTAGGATTTGGCAATATCCGAGGGGAACCAAACTTTGAGAATATGAAAGCCTGGGGCATGAATAACTATTACAGTCAGTCAGGATTATATGGCCAATGCACCTGGTTTGCCTGGGGAAGATTTTACGAACTTTATGGTTACAGTCCCGGATTTACCGGAAACGGGAATCAATGCGTGGATCAGCTTGTAGCAGCGCATCCTGATAAATTTGAAAAATCCAACACTCCAAAGGCAGGTGCTGTCTTCTCTGGTGTTGGACATAATCATGTCGGCATCGTGATCGCATGGGATGGTACAAATATAACCGTTCAAGAAGGCAATCTTGACGGTAAAACCAATACATTCCAAGAAGCTAAAATGGACTGGCAAACTAAAACCTATACATTGCCACAGCTTAATAGCATTTATAAAGGCGTAGTGTTTGCCAATCCCAAATAAAAAGCAAGTCCCTCTAAGAATTACTTTGAATCATTAATATAAGCTTTAATATAATACCATAAATAAACTATCCCGTGGCAGAGCCCTGAGACAGCACAACTACGATGCTTGTCTTACTTGCTCCACAAGCGGGCTAGTTTATTCGTAATTTAAAGGTACTATAAAATTATTATTTCTTATATAATTCCCAACAATATTTCTCAACTTCTTTTACCCAGCTATCATACCAATACCATTTTTCCGCGATATAAACCCCATATTGATATTTTGGATCTTTAGCACACCTAGATTTCCATAATTCTGTATGCCTAGTAATAGTAAAATCTACATACCCTTTCTTATGCATCATTTTAACAATTTGTCCAGGAAGGAATTTTGCTTTTTCCGTTTCTTTAATAACTGCGTATTTTTTCTCTAATCCTTTTGCAAGCGGAGAATCACTTTTTATAAATTCTATTACTTGATCCGCTTGGCAGGATCGTTTTGCATTTATAGGCAAAAATAATACTCGATACGCATATCTAGAACTTCTTAACTCTTCATCAGTTAAATCATTTTCAAAATCAACAATAAAATTTTTAACATTTGTTACTATATGCTCATTATCTATTAAATTATCTTTTTGCTCAGGGGAAAGAGGAGAAAATTGAATAGCTAGGGATAATTCTTTACTTAATCCGTATTTGTCTCCAAATAACTTTCTTATATAAAAATCAAAATTAATAGCACAAGCTTGTAGCTTGGCACTGATATATTCATCAATTTTATCCGTCATTTGATGCTCAATTTCATGACGTATTCCAATTATAAAGAGTAAATTAGTTTTAGTTTCCGAATCTAATGGACAATTTATTTCCTTCAAACACCGTTCAAGTTCCCGATATTTATAAGCTCCATATTTCGTTTTATCGAATAGTTTCTTCTCTCCTTTTTTGTGATAATAACGATAATCGATATTTATACTCTTATACCATGCATGCAACAAATATGTCCAAGAAATAACAGAAAGGGTGATAAAAGCCTCTGCTTTAAAAGTAATCTGAGGATTATTATAAATCTGAACCGCTGAAAGCATAGATTCTCTTGCTTTTTTTATAAGTTCAATTTTTATAGATTTTATCCTTCTTTTTTTCACTGCTTTTGCCCCCTAATCATCAATAACGCTATGATGATTTATTAGCTCCATTGATATGACAATCTAATATCTTCCAAACAATCTAGCTGACCGATTGTTTTAGAAAAATTTTCAATATCGTACGTTAATATTTCAATCTTGTCTTTATAATGATACCATTGAGCACTTTCTATAGCATCCGGATGAAGATTTGATGCTATAAAAATAGAAAATGTATTTTCTTTTTCTGTTACCTTTTCTAGTAAATGTCTTCTAATTGGAATTATTTCGTTATTGACTTGGTTAATTCTTCCAGATTGTAAAGTAACTTCGACTAATTCGTCATAATTAATATCATAGCAAATAATGTCTGCAATCCCTCCACCAGCTGTACTTCTAGGCAATCCTTCATCATCTACTGGATAACTAGGAATTACTTTTAAATATTTAAATCTATTCTTTAATAAAACAGAAATCAAAAATTCTAATCTAACTGGATCATTCATAAATTTTAACTCAAGATTATTAGTTACTCTTCTATTTGATGAACAAATTTTTAATTCTTCGATTATCTCATCAAAGGATAATTTATTAGAATATTCTTCCAGCTTTTTAATTTTAATATCTGTTAAATCCCTTTCTTCTTTAGAATAATCTACAATGAATTGATCAATTTGAGTTGTATAGTTAAGGTATTCTTCTATTGTTTCAAATTTAATATAATCGAAGTTGCTGATTACGTAATCTACCATTTCTTTTTCTAGAGTATTTTCATCGAGATATCTACCATTGCCTCTTAAACTCAACAATCCAGAAAGACGCATTTTACGTACATATTCGTCAACAGCCTCTCCACAAATTTTATCTTTTTTATAATACTTACTTTGGGAAAGATCTGATTTTAAAATCTTTAATGACTGTTCATAAACAAGATCTTGACTAGGTTTGTTGCCAAAACGACGTCTAAAGTCTTTTATAAACTCGACAATCTTTTTATGATTATTATCTGGCCAACAAATAAAAAACGACAGTTCACTAAGGCTAAAACCAGAAAAAGATTCTTCGTTCTTTCTGTATTCCCTAATAGCTCTTAAAAGCAATAATAAAGGCGCGTTGGCATTCAACTGTTTTCTAAAAGGATTATCCGCCTGGTAACGAGCAAATGCATTTAAGAATACTTTTTGTATCAGTTCATCATTAGGTGTTTGCTCATGATATGCATCTAATAGCATATGCCCTGGAACACTAATTTTTATTGGTTTATCCTTTTCATAATAACAAAAACCTAGTTCTTTAATAAACTTAAACCAAGTATCAAATCTAGATTCCCAGCCTTTATCAAAGCCAGCTTCTTTATGTTTTTGGGGACTTATTTCTATAATTGTTTTTGCATCATCTTTGGTATATTTACTATCTTCATCCAAGTATATTTCTTTATAATGTACATTCTTGAATTGAGGGTTTGTTTTATATATCTTTTTTTGAATTACTTCATAACATATTTCCATTATCACATCATGTTTTAAAGTTTTTTCTTCGAATTTAGCTAAACAAGAAAGAAATTCAGCAATCCTTTTTGGATTCCGTAAAGTAGTAGTAAATGATAATGGTTTATATTTCGCTTTTGCCATAGTTTGTTACGTAAACCTCCTTGGAATCTAATTTAATTGTATTATCGAATCTAGAAATATAATTACTTTTTATCGAAAACATATTATATTTTTTACCCCAATTCATTAATATTTCATTCTTCTTCCCTTTATGTTGAAGCATATTTGAAAGTCCCCACTTAACATTCCTATTATCTAAATAATCTAACAATTTATAAAGTCTTTCTTCGTCTTCAACTGACCATAACTTATTGTAATCGCTATGTGTAATCAAGTAAGGAGGATCAAAGTACAAAAAATCTTCCGAATCGTATTTTTTTGATAACACAAAGTCTTGAAAGTCCACTCCACTTGAAAGTTCGATATTGCTTTTGTTTGCCCACTCTGAATAATTGATTAATGCATTATTAACATTTTTATTCCAATCCACGTTCCCTACGGGAAGATTAAAAAAACCATCTCGATTAAATCTAATCATGTGATTGAATCCATAGATTAATAATAAATATAACAAATCTACTCTAGTCTGATTATTATTATAGTCTTCACGAAGTTTGATATATCCTTCTTTGTTATACTTAGAAAAATAAGTTTTTTTATATTGTTTTTTTAATGCATCTAATTTCTTTGTTGTGCCTTTGTAAGATAAACTAAGACCGTATTTCTCAATTAACAGATTACAATGATTAATCATTTCTTTTATATTTTTAGATTCATTTATCAAATATGCATGTAATTCAATAATCTTAGAATCAATATCGTTTAGAGAATAAGAATTTGCTTGTACATTTAAAGAAGCAGATCCTCCTCCACAAAACACGTCATAAAAAGTATCAATTTGATTAGGGAATAATGTTAATAATTGCGGCATCAATTTGTATTTATCGCCAACATAAAACAGTGGAGATCTAATTGTCTCTGTATTTTTTTTAGAAAAAGCTTTCATATTAATTTCCTTTAACTTTTGTAATAAATACAAATTCTTTATGATTCTTTAACTCTGTTTTCCCTGCATTAAAATACTGAAAAGGCTTTTCAAATATTTTTGTTTCTCCAACTGAATTTAATGATCCCAATATTTGTTGGTGTGTTATTTTATTTTTAGAACTAGAGCTTTTTGAGTTATATGTATTATTATAGGTAACAACAATATATTTAACATTTAGGTTTTTGATTAAATCATCAAATACGTTCGGTGCATTGTTTTTACAATAATCACTCATGTTTTCAATGGGTGGCTTCATTGCTATCCCTTCTAATTTGGGCTTATCCCATTTAGTTAATTCTTCTAATACATGATAAAATCGTGAGTATTGTCTTGAGTTGTACGGAGGATCTATAAATGCGACATCGGCTTTTATCTTTCTTGCTAAATTATTGCTATCATCTCGATATATCAACACTTCTTTGTTTTTGGTATTTATTGGTTGGATAAGATTAAAAACAAATCTGTCTTGTATTTTTTCTTTCTTTCTATATGCGTCATAATGACCGACTGTGTTAGCTATTTTATCTGCAGAGTATAAGAGAGAAGCTATTAAAATTTCCTTTTCTTTCTTATTAATCCCCTTGTTTTGTTCTATTCTCTCTCTTATTTCACCTATCTTTTTAGCATCTACATAGCTAAAAAACTTTCCTCCATAATTATCTGAGAAATACTCATCATCTATGTAATTTCTAATATTATTAAATTCTTTTTCTAGCCTTTTTAATTTATCGGCATCAAAAGATTCATTGTTAAAAAACGCATTATAAATCACATTATTAGAAAATAAGAAATCATTGATGATAATTTTATCATAATTATTAAGCATCTTTTCTGAAACTACACCTGTTCCTGCAAATACATCAAAAAAAGATTTCCCCTCTGTATAAGTTTTTGTTAGTTCATATATCCAATTCAATAATTTCAATTTACTACCTATATATCTTCGATTCTCTAGATTAAATTTCCCGATGTTAAATTGATTTTTGTAATACTCGTCGCTCAACCTTTGTAATTCGTTAATTACTTGAACTCTATCCTTTTTAGTTGAAGTCGCAATAGCATCTATTTGCTCAATCGTCCATTTATTAAATGGCTTTTTATTGATATTTCTAACAGTTGTTTCTGGAATACCTGACAAAATATGAAATTGATACATGTTTATCCCAAAATTTTTTAAATAACAGTTCAGCAAATCCATATAAATCCTCCCAAGCAGAAGAATTATAACATATAATGAACCAAATTTGGCGATTTTGATGGATATATTTTAAAACAACGAGAACAAATAATTAATGATATTTATAAAACATAGTTCCTGTATGATTTGCAGAGATCATCCTTTACCATTGAATCTCTGCCATTTTTTTATGCTTTTTTCTTTCAGGAGGCGAAAAATCATTGATTTCGCCGCCTATTAAGTGAAAGGAGAAAGCATTTTATGCAACACAATCATCAAAGAGAGTTCGAAGAATGGTTCGAAAAGAAGCAAAAGGAGGAGAGGCTATTAAGGCAGTTAGGGGTAGATGAAAACACCATACAAACTTTAAGAAATTATGATCGTCGATTATTCTTGGATGACAGAAGATTTTATGACAATGAAAGAGTGACCAGTGAGGGGCTGTTTCTAATGATTCCTGCTTATGATCCGGTGATTATCGCAACTCCGGAAAAGCTACTGGATGAGATCGAAGATGTCGCTTTTTACTATGTCCTAAAGAAATCGGACAGAAGACTTCTGGAGATCCTGATCCTATTGATGCAGGACTATACAATTGATGAAATTGCTGAAGATCTTCATATGTCGACTAATGCCGTTTATAAGCGCCTTGAAAAACTTAGAAAAAAATTAAAATAACAGGCTAAAAAATCGAGTTTTCGCCGCCTATATAGTGAAGGGGGGATCTTAGATCCTTCCAGTCGTTCTTTGAAAACTTGGTCACACCTATTAGAACAAATCCTTTATGACGAGCTGATTACTGATGCGCCATGACCTATACTTTTCTATTTAGCGAGCGATAAACATCAGATTAATAAAAATGTCTGGCAAACATTAGCGATGATGTCATAAAGGGATAATGATACGCTTGTACTGCAATTGCGCGAGCTACCGCGCAAGGGTGAAATTCCCGTGATGAACGCTTTGCTGCCGTTCGTCTAATAGGATCCCATCTTTCCGGGGTTACAGGGTTAAATAGGAAATACGATGAATACTTTTGACAAGCCGGGAGACCCCTCCCCGGCTTTTTACATACAGAAAGGACGATTTTATGACAAACAAAGTAAAACGCGGAGATCTTTATTTGGCAGATCTTAGTTTTGCGGTCGGATCAGAACAGACGGGTATAAGACCGGTATTGATCATTCAAAACAACAAGGGAAACAAATACAGTCCTACAACGATCATTGTCTGTCTTTCCTCCAAGATCCATTCCAAAGCCAAGATCCCGACGCATTATCTTTTGCCGGAATTAAACGGACTCAAATATCCATCCATGGTCTTATGCGAACAGATCAAAGTGATCGATAAAGACCGTTTGATCAAAAAGATCGGCAAGATCAACAAACGGGATATGCACTACATTGATTCCAAAATCCGCATCAGCCTGGAACTCAAAGGCAAGAAAAGAAAACACAGATGTACAAAGCCCAATTTTGCACAATAGATTCATCAATTAATAATGAATAAGCTTTAGTCGGAGGTCGATAGAGATGAATGAAGAGAAAAGATTTTTAGATGTTCATGATGTAATGGAAATTACGGGACTGTCATCGTCATCCTCGTATATCGTGATCAAACAGCTCAACGAAGAATTACGGAAGAAAGGATACCTGACCATCCGGGCAAAAGTGATCAGCACTTACTTTTATGAACGTTTCTTTGGAAAGGAAGTGCAAAACAATGCCCGTATACAGAGATAAGAAAAAAGGAACATGGTTCGTTGTTCTGCGTTATACCGATTTTACAGGGACTCTCAGACAGACGACCAAGCGCGGTTTCAGGACAAAAAGTGACGGCAAAGATTATGAACGGCGCTTCCTGCTTCAAAAAAGCCACGATCTGACGATGAATTTCGAAGACTTCTACTATCTTTACATGTCCAGTATGGAAACAAGGCTTCGTGAAAGCACCCTGTGCATGAAAAAAACCGTCATCGAAACAAGGATCCTGCCCTACTTCAAAAATAAGCAGATGTGCGATATCACGCCGACTGATATCATTGAATGGCAAAATACCCTTCTAAGAGCCGAAAACAAGGAACATGAAAGATATTCGCAAAACTATCTGAAGACAATCCACAATCAGCTCAGCGCCATGTTCAACTACGCCGTTCGCTTCTATGGTTTAAAATCCAATCCTGCCCGGATTGCTGGGAACATCGGTAAAGAAAAGAAACTTGAAATGAATTTCTGGACGATGGATGAATATAAACAGTTCTCCAGAGCCGTTATGAAAAAAGATGGTGTCTATCAGGCGTTTGAGATGCTTTACTGGTGCGGGTTAAGACTTGGCGAACTATTGGCCTTAACGCCAGCTGACTTTGATTTTAAAAAGAAGACCGTCCGCATATCCAAATCGTATCAAAGGATCCATTGCGAAGACGTGATCACAGATCCCAAGACCGAAAAAGGAAAACGGACCGTCCAGATGCCGGATTTCTTATGTGAAGAGATGAAAGACTATATCTCAAGGTTATATGCTATGAGGCCAAACGATAGGATCTTTACCGTCACCAAATCCGGACTGCATCATGAAATGGATCGCGGATGCAAGGAAACAGGTGTTAAACGAATACGGATCCACGATCTTCGTCACTCACATGTCTCGATGTTAATTGACATGGGATTCAGCGCTGTTGATATCGCTGAACGTGTCGGGCATGAAAGCGTCAAGATTACTTACCGCTATGCCCATATGTTCCCTAACCGCGATACCGATATTGCCAATAAACTGAACTCTCTTAGAGGAGGAGCCTTCAAATGAGCGCTAAGAATTTAGATAAAAAAGGAAGACTTCGAAGTAAGATTATTTCATTTCGAATGTCGCCGGAAGAAAACAAACTATTGGACCGTAAAGTCCTCCTGTCTGGTTATACCAAACAGGATTACATAATCAGCTGCATCCTGAACAAGGAGATTGCTGTTTATGGAAACCCCTATGTCTTCAGAAGTCTTCATGACGAGCTTGTTAGGATCATTGAAATTCATGGAGTTAACATCGCTGATGAAGATGATGAAGAAATGATTGAATGGGCACTTAAAATGGTTTTAGCTATGCGAAAAAAGGCAAAAACCGACTTATTTTCCCGATAAATCAGCAAGCCACATCTAAACAACGGCTTGGACGTGTGGTGGCTAAAAGCGCAATTTAGCTAAAATTTGACCGATTTTCCCTAAAAAATGTCAAAAACAAGTCAAAAATGGGGACAAGAATCGACCGAAATTGAGCTAAAATCAAGATGCCTGTTTTCAAAATGTTTTCACGGGCCCAAAAGGGAACAAAAAAAGCCCTTAAATAAAGGGCTTCAAGGTGATTTTGTACTATTCGAACTCAATAGTTCCAGGAGGTTTACTTGTAAGGTCATACATTACACGGTTAACCCCTCGAACCTCGTTAATAATTCTTGACATAGTTTTATTTAATACTTCATATGGGATTTCAGCAGCTTCTGCTGTCATGAAGTCAATTGTATTTACAGCTCTTAGCGCAATTGCGTAATCATAAGTTCTTTCATCACCCATGACACCAACTGAACGCATATTTGTAAGTGCCGCAAAGTATTGTCCAATGCTTCTATCTAAACCAGCTTTGGCAACTTCTTCACGATAGATCGCATCTGCATCCTGTACGATACGTACTTTTTCAGCTGTTACTTCACCAATGATACGAATACCTAATCCAGGTCCTGGGAATGGTTGTCTAAAGACTAAGTTTTCAGGAATTCCTAATTCAAGACCTGCTTTACGAACCTCATCTTTAAATAGGTCGCGTAATGGCTCAATAATTTCTTTAAAATCAACATGATCAGGAAGACCTCCAACATTATGATGAGACTTGATCACAGCACTTTCTCCACCTAGACCACTCTCTACAACATCTGGATAAATTGTTCCTTGCACAAGGAAATCAACAGCACCGATTTTCTTTGCTTCTTCTTCAAAGACACGGATAAATTCTTCACCGATGATCTTACGTTTTGCTTCTGGTTCTTCTACACCAGCAAGTTTTTTATAATATCTTTCCTGTGCATTCACACGAATGAAGTTTAGCTCATATGGTCCTTCTGGTCCAAATACAGCTTCTACTTCATCGCCTTCGTTTTTTCTCAACAATCCATGGTCAACGAAAACACAAGTCAATTGGTTACCAATGGCTTTTGATAAAAGTACTGCTGCAACAGAGGAATCAACTCCACCACTAAGTGCACACAATACTTTTCCATCACCGACTTTTTCGCGAATTGCTTTAATTTGTTCGTCCACGAATGAATCCATTCTCCAATCACCAGAGCAGCCACATACACCACGAACAAAGTTATAAAGCATTTTTGTTCCTTCTTGAGTATGCAATACTTCTGGATGGAACTGGATCGCATATAATCCAGCTTCTGTATTCTCACAAGAAGCACAAGGGCAATTATCTGTATGTGAAGTAATCTCAAATCCAGGAGCCACTTTTGAAATATAGTCAAAATGAGACATCCAACAAATAGTCTTTTCAGATACTCCTTCAAAGATCTTAGATTCTTTCTTATCTACAATAACCTCAGTTTTTCCATATTCACGAGCATCCGCTTTTTCAACTTTACCACCTAGTACATGCATCATCAACTGTGCACCATAGCACAATCCAAGTACTGGAATTCCTAATTCAAACAACTCTTTTGAATACGTAGGAGCTCCTTCTTCATAACAACTATTAGGTCCTCCTGTTAAAATGATTCCTTTTGGATTCATGGCTTTGATTTTCTCTAAATCTGTCTTATAAGAATAGATTTCACAATATACATTGCATTCACGAACTCTTCGCGCAACCAATTGATTATATTGTCCACCAAAGTCCAGAACGATTACCAATTCTTTTTTCATGTTTGTCCTCCTAAAAGCAAATTAATTATAAAATAGCTTGTTTACATTTACAACGAAAATGATGTTGGTTATGCATTTCTTTCTAAATATTCAATAACTTCACTTAAATTATTTCTTGTTTCTTGAATATATTTTTTCATTTCTTCATCTGGTTTGATTTGATCCGGAATAAAGATTGATTTCATACCAGCTTTAAATGCAGCTGTAATTCCATGCTTGCTATCTTCTAAAACTAAACATTCTTCAGGTTTATATCCCATTCTTTTGGCAGTAGCTAAAAAGATATCTGGTGCCGGTTTAGAAGGAAAGCCTTCTTTTCCACTCACAATTTGTTTTGGATGCAATTCAAATCCAGCATAATTGATAAACTTTAAGATATCTTCTTTAGCTGAACTGGATGCGATTGCATAATCCATTGGCTTCTTTTCTAAATATTGAATCAATTCATATAGACCTGGCATATTGGCATCACCTGGATTTTTAAAAAATTCAAAGAAAAAATTCACACGTGTTTTCTGACAATATGACATTACATCACTAATTCCAGGATATGTATTTTCAAATTCTATGATTTCCCTGGAATCACACCCAATCATTCTCTCAATCACGCTATCTGGACAATGTATATCCGCCTTATCTAAAGCTTGTCTAAATTGCTTTTTAAACATGATTTCTGTATTAAACATCAACCCATCCATATCAAAAATAACCGCTTTGATCATAGTCATCCTCCCTTATCTTTTCGCATGATTATTATAATCTAGATACTGTTTTTCTTTCTATATTAAATTATCTAAATTCAAAAAAAGTTGATGACATGATATGCATATAAAATGTATATCCTATCACCAACAATGTTTTAATAAAATACTTTATGATACAGCGTTTATTCTTCTTCCTTATTCAATAGATTAAACTTATCAAATAAATAGAACAACAAAGACATTAACATTGCTGTTATACAAGCAAGTACCATACCTGTTAATGAAGTTGTTCCAACCTGAACAACGACACCACTCAATCCTGTTACAAATACAACAGAAGTTAAGATCAAGTTAACGCTCTTACCATAATCAACTCTTTTATCAACCAAAATTCTTAATCCACTTGTACCAATCATTCCATATAACAAGAAACTGATTCCACCAATTACAGGATTTGGAATCGTCTGGATCAAAGCTGCAAGAGGACCAATAAACGAACAAATGATAGAAAGAATAGCTGCACCTGCAATTACCTGTACAGAATAAACACCCGTAATTGCCATTACACCAATGTTTTCACCATAAGTCGTTGTAGGAACAGAACCAATGAAACCTGACAACATGGTTGAAAAGTTGTCCGCAAACAAAGAACGATGAAGACCGGGATCTTTGATCAAATCACGACCAACAACTTCTCCCGTAACGATCTGATGCCCAATATGCTCAGATGCAATAACCAAGATGACCGGAAGAATCATTAAAATTGCACTGATATCAAACTTAGGAAATGTGAAGTTAGGCAACGCAAAGAAACTTGCTTCCATTACTGGAGTAAAATCAATCATTCCACACAAAACAGCGGCAACATAACCACAGATAACCGCAATCAAGATAGGAATAACACTCAAGAATTTTTTGAAACATACACTGCCAATGATCGCAACACCTAAAGTTACTCCAAACACAATTACATTGTTTGGATCTACAACTTCATCCAACAATCCAGCTGTACTTGCTGCACTGCTTGAAAGCTCCAAACCAATCAAGGCAACAACCGGACCCATGGCAGCCGGTGGCAATACAACATCGATCCATTTTGTACCAAATTTCTTGATCAAAGCGGCTAACAAGCATCCACAGAAACCAACTACAACAAACCCACCTAGAGCATATTCATAACCAAATTGTGCAATAACGATATTTGCCGGAGCAATAAAGGCAAAACTACTTCCTAAATAAGCAGGAGCCTTCCCTTTCGTAATTAAAATAAACAACAAAGTTCCAATACCGTTCATCAACAAAACGATAGCTGGATTAATTCCAAACAAGAATGGAACCAATACAGAAGCCCCAAACATCGCAAACATATGCTGGATACTTAAAGGCAACATCAACTTAAAAGGAACTTTTTCTTCGACTTGTATAATTCTTTTAGCCATAATCTTCTCCTTTTCTATAAAACCCATTTATTTATACCATAATATTTGATTTTAGGGTATAATGAATTGGTATGAGTGCCCGTAGCTCAATTGGATAGAGTACTTGATTCCGATTCAAGCGGTTGCAGGTTCAAGTCCTGTCGGGTGCGCCAGTATGGCCTCTTAGTGAAATGGATATCACGAGATCCTCCTAAGATTTAATTGTAGGTTCGATTCCTACAGAGGCCGCCATAAAAAATAAAAAAAACGAATGAGATTTTTCCCATTCGTTTTTTATTTATACTACTTAAATACAATTTATTGTTTCAAATATCTATTTACCATCAAATTGATCCACTGCTTCTGACAAACTTTTTACCACATAATCTGCAACTCTTTTTACATCCTCTGATGATTCTTGAAATGTAAACGATACATCCGCGGCATTTAACATACTTAAATCATTATATGAATCTCCAATCGCAAAAACCTTTTCAAGTGAAAAATGATTTCGTATAAAGTTAACCGCATTCCCTTTAGAACATTTTTTATCAATAATATCGACATAAAATTGATTTGGAAAAGCAGATAAATCATATTGTTTTGAAATCTCTTCACTTAATTTTTTGGCAATTTCTTCACTAGGTGTTGCTATTGAAATTCCTATGACTTGATCCAAATAAGGAGTAATATCACCTACTAATTTCTGTGGAACAGGAAACATTGCGTTCTTCTTTAGAGCTATCAGATCCTCTGTCGTTTGAAATACAAATTCATACGGTTTTATCAACTCGATTAAAGAAATTATATCCTCTTTTTTAAACGTGGCTTTTAACAAAGGATTACGATTTCTATCAAGAATAAGAGCTCCGTTTGTTAAAATATAAAAATCACATTCAATACCCACATCAAACAGGGAATCAAGACCTACAAGCGGTCTTCCCGTACATATACCAAATAAATTTTCTTTTTTTAATTCTTTTATCGCATAAACATCATTTCTACTAATTTTTTCTTCTCTTTCAGGGAAGAAAATGGTTCCATCAAAATCACTAATAAATGCCTTCATAATAAGCCCTCTTCTATATGATATAACAATTTCATTTTAACAAAAAATCTAAAGAATATAAAAAAATTCCTCTATTTATTAAAATACTTATTATAAGCATTAATAATTTTCTAATAAAAGTATTCTTGCTTTTAACTTTGTAATCGAGGAAAATATTATTAACAATATAGGAGGCACTTATGCATTGTTATCAATGGATAGATAAGATATCTGAAGTTTCATTAGATCAAGCAATTAAAAATAACCATTCTTATTTAATCATTTGCGGTAAAGAGGACTTTAACGAAAACCAGCTTTTGAAAAAGATATTACCTGAAAAATGGGAAAAAGACACAAAAAAAAGCAAATGCTATGCAGAAAATCATACAGAATATATTTCAGGACATTTCGAGAACTTAACGAATTTAAATCAAACACATATCGAAATTCAATTTATATTATCTAAAACCTATTGTCTTTTAATCATCAATTCTTTAACTTTTGATCATTATCATGAATTACTAAATATCAGCTCAAGTCCCTTTGATTTTTTCACCAAACTACTAGAAAAAACACATGAAAAAGACTATGATCTTATTTCTAAAATCGAGGAAAGACTAGATGACCTTGAAGATTGCGCACTTGATAATAAGCTGGATACTTTTGGACGCTCTTACTCTGAAATTCGATTTCAAATTCGTCATTCATATCGCCACTATCTACAATTAGAAGATTTTTGTGATAAGCTTCTTGAAAACCATATCAATATTTTTAATAAAGGAACGCTTTTTGCTCTAACACGTTTTTTTGAACAAAGCAAAAGACTATGCGAATACCTTCGAGAATTACGGGAATATTCAATGCAAATCAATGAGGTATATGAATCTCAAATTAACTTGCGTGAAAATCACACCATGAAAATCTTAACTTCTGTCACAATTTTATTCACTCCTGCAATGCTTATTGTAGGATGGTATGGAATGAATTTTGACAACATGCCAGAATTAGATTGGTATTTTGGCTACTTGTTTGTGATTCTTTTATCTTTGATTATCACGATAATTACTTTTATCATCCTTAAAAATAAAAAATTCTTCTAACATAAAAAATAAGAGTATCGTTTGATACTCTTATTCTGCATTGCTCGCAACAACTTTAACTCGTGACCATAAATCTGAAATTATTTTTCTAGATACTTCGTTGTACTCAAAGACTTCATCTTTTTCATATCCTGTTCTAGGAACATAAGCGTTGATACCATCATAATCCCCACCTTCAGAACTTAACTCATCCATAACTTCTAAATTTGGTGATGTATAACCAACATAACTTGAATTATCCATAGCAGCCTCATAAGTACACATAAAGTTTATGAATTCATGCGCTAAATCGACATTTTTTGCATTTTTTGGAATGACCATTGCATCTGACCAAATATTCGTACCAGTTTCAGGCATATAGAATCCCATATCTTCATTTTCTGACATTACATAAGCAGCATCCCCAGAATAAATCAAACCAAGAGCTTTTCTACCTTGAGCCATGTTATCTATAATTTCATCCGTTACTATCTCAGGTTCCATTGTCTGAACCGATTGAACCAGCCAATCATATGCTGCTTGCAATTCTTGTTCATTAGAAGTGTTCATTGAATAGCCAAGATCCTTTAAAGCCATCATGAATGAATCTCTTTCAGAATCATATAGATAGATATCTCCTTTATATTTTTCATCTAAGAAAATACCGAATCCATCTTTTTTTAAATCCTCTAAACTAACCTTTGTTTTATCATACACAATGCCAACTGTCCCCCAGAAATAAGGAACCGAATAATCATTGTTTGGATCATAAGGCAATCCTAGCACATCTGGATTCAATTGATCTAAGCCACTTTGAATTTTAGATTTATCCAACTTCTGCAACATATCTTCTTGAATCAAACGCTGGATCATATAATCACTAGGGACCAAAATATCATATGATTCGCCATTAGCTACTTTAATATACATCTGCTCATTTGAATCAAAATTATCCATCACAACTTTGGCACCAGTCATCTCTTCAAACATACCTAGCACTTCTTCACCAGTATATTCTCCCCAGTTGTAAATGTGAAGTGTTTGCCCTTCATATGGTTTATTCTGTATAGATGAACCAAATCTAGTAAATCCAAAAAATGCCAATACAACCACTAATGCGCCAACAACACACTTCTTCCAAGGATTCTTAGAAGTTTTCTCTGGTGTTCTTTTTTGAATCATTGGAACAACATTTACCAAAACTAAAACAATGGTAATCAAAACTACAACCAATGTAGAAATCGCATTAATACTAGGATTTACACGTTTAGACATCGTATAAACCATGATGCTTAAGTTTTTAACTCCTCCACCCGTTGAAAAGTAAGAAATGATAAAATCATCAAACGACATTGTGAAAGCAATCAAAGCTCCTGATACGATTCCTGGCATAATTTGAGGAACGATTACTTTTGATAATGCCTGCCAAGGAGTTGCCCCCAAATCCATTGCCGCATCTGCAAGATTTGGATCCAAAGATCGAATCTTTGGCATAACAGACAACATTACATATGGTATACAAAACGCAATATGTGCCAATAATAATGTAACAAAGCCTCTTTCAATTTTGAAAGTAATAAACAATAACATCAAACCGATCGCAGTCACTATTTCTGGGTTCATCATCGGAAAATCATTGATTTGTGTTACGAGATTTCGTATTACTTTTTTCGATTTTGAAAGACCGATAGCTGTGATCGTACCCACAAAAGTAGAAACGATAGTAGCTAACAACGCAATAATTATAGTCACATATAAGGATTCCATCATACCATGGTTTTTCAACATAGCTTCATACCAACGAAGCGAAAAACCTGTAAAATGAGTTAAAGACTTGCTTTCATTGAATGAGAAAACAACCATAAATATGATTGGCATATAGAAGAAAACAATCGTCAAGACCATTAAGATCTTACCAAAAATATTTCTCTCTTTTTTCATGTTAGTCCTCCTTACCTGATTTCGCATCAACTTTTCGAACTAACATCATCAATAACATCATGACAGCTGCCATGATCATTGATATAGCCGAACCAAAATTCCATTCTCCCACGGTAATAAATTGATTTTCAATAACGTTACCAATCAAGAAGAACTGTCCTCCACCCAATAATTTTGGAATAAAGAATGAACTTACTGCAGGCAAGAAAACCAAAGTAATACCACTTACCACTCCAGATAGTGAAAGCGGGAAAACAACACGCAAAAATGTTTGAACTTTGTTAGCACCTAGATCTGCGCTAGCTTCCAACAAAGATTTATCCATTTTACACAAAGCCGTATTGATCTGAAGGATCATGAATGGCAAAAAGTTATAAACCATACCAATTAAAACAGCTGTTTCAGTATACAATAGTTCCTGATCCCCAAAACCAAAGATCCCTAGGATAGATGAAATGATACCATCGCTTGATAACAACCCGATCCATGCATAAGTTCTTACTAACATATTGATCCACATTGGCAAAGTTATACATAAAACAAGAATATTACGTACTTTATCAGATCGGTTGGCAATAAAATAAGCAATCGGATACCCTAAAATCAAACAAATAATAGTCGTTTTGATTGCGATAGCCAAAGAACGCCACAATATCAATAAAAAGTCTGGATCCGTAAAGAAACGAATATAATTATCAAACGTTAGCTGAAAATGTACAATTTCATTGCCCTGCTCCATCACAGAATAAGCGAAGATAAGCAGCATCGGAAGCAATAACATAATTGCACACCAGACAATATAAGGCCAAGCTAATTGTTTAAAATTACGCATTAGTATCCCATCTTCTCCATTACATGGATATCTTCAGGATAGAAAGTCAGTCCGATTTCTGCACCTTCTTCTACATAATCTGTTGTATGAATCTTAAATTCACGTCCTGTCGTCCAGAATGTTACTTTATAGATTCCTTCTTTTAGATTATCCACATCAAAATCATAATCAACACTAATATCTACAGCCTCATCTTCATTATCCAATTTCCAGCCCTGTGCATTTGCCCAAAGTTTTAAATCAGTATCCAGTGCCAAAGATTCTTTTATTTCATCGGCCGTTTTAAAGAAGTTAAATGCACTTACTGCTTCGTTAGCTTTTTTATTTTCAACAATATGCTGGTCAATTACCCAAATCTTACGTGTAATTGATGTATTCGACTGAGTTGAGAACGTAACCGTATATTCACCTATTTCAGGTTTTAGATCTGTTTCAATGTTATTGATAGAGAAGTATTCATCTGTTTCAGGATTCCATGCCTGTGCATCCGCACGAGCAATGATTTCTTTATCATCAATATCTTTCATATCTTCAATATCTAAATAGAAGTCATTAGCACTGATCTTGACCTTACCATCCTCACTAGTAATATCATGATTTTTTGTAATGTGCATATTCACTGTTACGTGTGTACCAGGTACCGTTTCAACCATTACTTCATAATGAACACCTTTAAAAAGTACACTCTCAACAGTTCCTGTCATTTTGCCTTTTGCTTCTTCAACAATATCAATATCCTCAGGACGAATAACAACATCTACTAATTCATTTGGTTTAAAACCTACATCTACACAATCAAACGTAATGTCGTCAAAACGTACTTTCTTATCCTCGATCATACGAGCCGGAATAATATTACTTTCTCCTATGAAATTAGCTACATAACGGTTTACAGGTTCATTATAAATATCTTCAGGTGTTCCTACTTGTTGGATTTCACCATCTTTCATGATAACGATCTTATCAGACATCGTTAGTGCTTCTTCCTGATCATGTGTAACGAAAATAAAAGTGATCCCTACTTCCTGCTGAATACGTTTTAATTCATACTGCATTTCTTTACGTAATTTAAGATCCAAAGCTCCTAATGGTTCATCCAATAGCAAGACATTTGGTTCATTAACTAAAGCACGAGCAATCGCCACACGTTGCTGCTGACCACCAGATAACAAGGTTACGTCTTTCTTTTCATATCCTTCAAGCCCTATAAGCTTTAACATTTTCATAACTTTTTGTTCAATAACGTCTTTTGACATTTTTTTGATTTTTAAACCAAAAGCAATATTGTCATATACGTTCATGTGAGGAAATAGTGCATATTTTTGGAATACTGTATTTAGCTCACGCTTATATGGTGGCATTTTAGCAATGTCCTGCCCATCAAAAATCACGTGTCCTTCAGTAGGCTCGATAAAACCGCCTAGTATTCTTAATAAAGTTGTCTTTCCACAACCACTAGGACCTAATAGTGTAACGAATTCATTTTCGTAAATATCCAGATCAATCCCTTTTAAAACGATCTGTCCATCAAAATCTTTAACGATATTCTTAAACTGAATAATTTTCTTTTTTTCCATCTCCATAATCATATCCCTTTCTAACGTTTAAAATCTTGGTGGTGTTGAAACCCATAACACCTTAGCAGGTGTGTTGGACGGATTATACAAATAATGTGAATCCCTTCCTGAAATATAGAATGTTTCCTTAGCTTTGACCTTATATCGTTTCTTGCCCATGACAAGTACGATATTCCCTTTTAAGACATAGCCAAACTCCTCACCTTCGTGGCTTTTTATCGTTCGCGATTTTTTAAGCGGGTTTATCGTCAACAAAATAGGTTCCATCGCATTTTTTTGTGCATTGGGAATGATCCATTCGATCGTATGATCTTCCCCTTCATCAATGAAAAAATCAGCTTGATGAAATACAATTTGTTCTTCTGGTTCAGCAGCAAAAAATTCCGATAGATTTGTGCCTAAAGCCTCTAGGATATCTTCCAAAGTTGAAATGCTTGGACTTGTCAAATCTCTTTCTAATTGAGATAAAAATCCTTTGGTCAATTCAGATCTTGAAGCCAATTCTTCCAATGTTAGATCATTGGCAATCCTCAACGCTTTAATCTTTGCTCCTATCTGCACGGCATCCCCTCCCTCATTTGTTTACTTTTACTAAACTTTAAATTTATTTAAGAAAACACAAGACAATTATACATAAAACGCATCAAGATGCAATACACAATTATAAAAACATTAAAAAATTTTACACTAAGCTCTATATATGTTATATTTTTGAACGTGCAAAGGAGAAAATTAATATGATAAAATCAATTCTACAAGGTATGGTAGTCGGAATTGCTAACATAATCCCTGGAGTCAGCGGTGGAACCATGATGGTCGCAATGGGTTTATATGATAAATTAATTCATTCCATCACTCACATTAAATCTGAATTGAAAGAAAGCTTAAAGCTTTTATTTCCTATCTTTTTAGGAGCTGGATTAGCAATCGTAATTCTTTCAAGATTGTTTGAATATCTATTAGAAGTACATCCAATTCCAACAAATTTTGCCTTTTGTGGTTTAATTGCCGGAAGCCTGCCTTTCATACTAAAGAAAGTAAAAGGATCCAATCCTACGAAAGCTTCCAATATGATTCCTTTGATCATATTCTTCGCAATCGTTGTATTAATGGCAGTAATGGGAGAAGCTAAAGGTGTCGCATCGACGATTGATCTTAACTTCATTGAAATTGTAAAACTATTAGTTGTTGGTATCATTGCAGCTGCAACCATGGTCATCCCTGGTGTCAGTGGAAGCATGATGTTAATGTTGTTAGGTTATTATGAAACGATCTTAGCTTATATCAACCGCACTGTAGATGCTTTGACATCGTTCAATATAGGCGATTTAATAAGTTGTATTCTAGTGCTGCTGCCTTTTGGTATTGGAGTGATCCTAGGTATCTTCTTAATTGCCAAATTAATTGAGTGGATCTTCTCTAAATGGGAAACACAAGCTTATTACGCTATTATCGGATTGATCGTTGCAAGTCCGATCGCTATTCTATTAAAAACAAATTGGGCTAGTTTCTCTTTAATTACAATTCTTATTAGTATTGTAACATTTGTATTAGGTTGGGTCGTTGCAAGTAAACTTGGTGGAGAGTAAATTCTCCACTTTTTTTATTAAGATTTGATTTGTGATTTCTATGCATAAAAAAACAGGAAAATCATCTTCCTGCTTTCTGTATCCATTCTTTTGTCTTCATTAAATCTTTAGGGAAGTTTTTAAAATCTTTTAACTTCCATGTCCAATTCAATTCATCTTCCTCATTAGGTTTATTTAATCTTGCCTCTTCTTTATAGCCACATATATCCCATATAGGCAGAATACATATATCAGCTGCAGAATCTAAGGCAAAGTGACAAATCATATCATTGAAATTACGTTCTGTATAACCTTGTTTTTTCAAAAAACGCCTCAAGCTTATACGATGATTATTATCATATCCATAATAAGCCTGATTGATGGTTTCATGATTTTGCGTACTTGTATACAGCACCGAATCTTTTCTTACGCTCTTTTTAAGTTCCTTTACTTTCATCCTGTCTAAAAGTACATCGACATTTGTCATTCCAAGTTCAAAATCATCACATATCTTCTCCAATCCTTCAACAATTAAATGAAAACCTGGAAATTCATGTTTGATCATGATCAATAATGAGTGAATCAAATCTTTGAATTCTTCATAATCTACCATTTCATCAATTTTTAAATAATCATTGATAATCGTATAATAATCGATCTTGGCTACATCAAAACACCGACTAAGCCAACGAATTCGTTTTTTCCAAAAACTAAAGCCATCAATCAATTGCCTTTTAAAATCATGTATTGGCATATGATATGTACAATTGTTGAGCGCCTTAGGATTACCGTTTTCATCTAAAAGAAAATCAAAACGATTGGTCCATACATCCGCACTATCATAATTCACAAATGCTACATCCGAGATTAGAGTAATTTCTCTGGCATGTGCATACATTACGATATCATCAAATTGTTTATAAAATATAAACTGTAGAAACTTGGTATAGAAAAGTTCATCTTCATATTCAGAGAGATCCACTTCTTTATATAATGGATAATTGCGGTATTCTTCATCCCATTCAATCCAAGGCCTTTCACTATTCAATGATCTAAACAGCTGATAAATTGCCCAATCTTCCAACCAGAAAGCTGTCTTTTCAAAATATTCAAAGTCTTCTTTAAATGAGTCATAGTTTTTCTTAAATGCTTTAAAAGCTCGTCTAAAGTATTCATTCTTAAATACTCTAACCGTTTCATAATCCACTCTATCTTTAAATTTATTACAATTCGTTATCGAGCTTTGTGTCAATAATCCCATCTCACAAAGTCTATCTAAATTAATATAAATTGGATCACCGGCAAAACTGGAGAGCGCATGGTAGGGAGAATGAGATCTTCCTTTTGCCTGTAAAGGCAATATCTGCCAAACATGATAACCTGCATCCGCAATACAATCGATCATTCTTATCGTTTTTTGTCCTAAATCTCCTATCCCCTGATTCGCTGGAACTGAAAACATAGGGCATAACACACCCGCGCATCTTTCCATATTTTTTAACCCTTTATGTAACCCCTTTCACTTTACTTGGATTTTAGCACATATGGACCTATTTGGGTATATAAAATTAAAAAATATCCGATTTATTCTATAACATATATAGTACTTCTTTATTAAATATCAAAGATATTTAAACTAATTCAAGCCATTATTTTTATTTATTCATAACCTAGATGTCATTGAAACATCAATTAAATTTTCATTAAAAAAAGATCCCTAAGGATCTTTTAATTATTTCATCATGTCTTCGATTAAATCATATGTTTTAACTGGATCTTCACTCTTAGTGATAGAACGTCCTACAACGATATAGTCACAACCTTGTTCATTAGCATAATCTGGTGTCGCAACACGTTTTTGATCATCTTTTGAATCAGATGCCAAACGAATACCCGGAGTGACTGTTAAGAAATCATCTCCACATGCTTCATGAATTGCCTTTGCCTCATGAACAGAGCATACAACACCATCTAAACCAGCTGCTTTAGCATTCTTAGCGTATTTGATAACACTATCCATTACTTCGCCTGGAATTCCCAATTCCTCATTCATCATTTCTTTAGATGTAGATGTTAACTGGGTTACCCCAATGCACAATGGACGTTTGTTTCCATTTGCGCCAATTTCAAGACCTTCAACGGCTGCTTTCATCATCGCAATTCCACCAGCACAATGAACATTCACGATATCAACTCCTAAATTTGCAAGGTTTTTCATTCCGCCCTTTACTGTATTTGGAATATCATGCAATTTTAGATCCAAGAAAATATGATGTCCCATTGCCTTTACAGTTTGTATGATATCCAAACCGCATGCATAAGTTAACTCCATACCGATTTTTACATAAATAGGTTTGTCAAATTTGTTTAAGAAATTTACTACTTCTTCTTTGCTGGAAAAATCCAGCGCTACGATTGTACGTGACATTATTTAAAACTCCTTCCTACAGCTTCACTAACACTATTATATCCATATTTCTTTAATACTTTTGGTAAATCTTCAATAATTTTAGGGCAAACATATGGATCCACAAAATTCTGAGCTCCAACTTCGACTGCACTAGCTCCTGCATTCAAGAATTCAAGTACATCTTCCGCACTAGTGATACCACCAACACCAATGATTGGAATATTAACAGCCTGTGCTACTTGATAAACCATACGAATCGCAACTGGTTTAATGGCTGGTCCAGAAAGTCCTCCTGTAATATTGGCAAGTAATGGTTTTCCTGTTTTTAGATCAATACGCATTCCCATCAAAGTATTGATTAAGACCAAACCATCCGCTCCCGCTTCTTCTACTGCCTTGGCAATTTCAACAATATCTGTAACATTTGGTGAAAGTTTTACATATACCGGTTTCTTAGCTGCAGCTTTGGCAAGCTTTGTCACGTGAGCTGCAAGTTCCGGTTTTGTACCTAAGCCAATACCCCCATGTTTAACATTTGGACAGGAAATATTTAACTCATAAGCTTTGATCACTTCACTATCATTTAAAGCTTCAATAACTTTAACATAGTCTTCTTCTGTTGCACCTGCTACATTGGCAATAATTTCAGTATCAAATTGTGCTAAAAATGGCAATTCTTTTTCTTTGATTACTTCAACACCTTTATTCTGTAATCCAATCGCATTTAACATACCGCTTGGTGTTTCGGCAATTCGTGGTGTTGGATTTCCAAAGCGCTCCTGTGGTGTTGCACTTTTGATCGCAATTCCACCTAAAAGGCTAAGATCATATAATTCTGCATATTCACGACCAAACCCAAAACATCCACTGGCAGGAATGATAGGATTTTTTAAATTTAAACCAGGTAATTTAACTGAAATATCCATCATAGTGCCACCTTTCCAACTTCAAAGACAGGACCATCTTTACATACACGTAAAGAATTTCCTTCTTTATCTTTTACTACACATCCCATACATGCACCTAAACCACAGGCCATACGCGCTTCTAAAGAAATATATCCTTTTGTATATGTAGCATCCAATGCCTTCAACATCATCAATGGTCCACAGGCACTGATGAAATCCGTATCGATATTTTTAGCCTGGATCGCATCAAGAACTGTACCTTTTGTACCAACGCTTCCATCCATTGTCGCGATCTCTACATTACATCCAAGCTGTTCAAATTCTTCTTTATAGAAAACAGATTCTTCGTCATTAAAACCAAGTACAACATCTACTTTTGATCCTTTTAGACGATATTGTTTGGCTGTTTCATATAGAGGCGGTACACCTACACCACCTCCAACTAGAAGAACTTTATCCTGGTCTTCAATCGGGAAGCCATTTCCCAATGGTCCAAAAATATCTAATAGATCATTAGATGTCAGCTCTGTCATTTTTTCAGTACCCTGCCCTAAAATCTTATAAATAATGATAAGGCTCTCATCTTTTATTTCACAAATTGAAATTGGTCTACGAAGATAAAATCCTGGAACACTAATTTCAATAAATTGACCAGGTCTTGCCTTTTTGGCAAGATTGGTCTTTATTTCCATACGCCAAATATCTTTGGCGATTTCTGTATTCGATAAAATAACTGCGTTTTCCTGCATATTATTATTTCCCCATTTCATTCATACTGATCGCAGAGAAGCTCAGAGATTC